>WNGI01001503.1_pt1 | contig 28302 bp, 29 predicted proteins | sample 5400621 | NCBI WGS metagenome assembly WNGI01 (sample SAMN13153374, study PRJNA577476) | soil metagenome | isolation source: 20 cm soil or saprolite under Garry oak tree replicate 1 | place: USA:California | collected 2016-06-15
CCCCGATCGCGAAGAGGCGGTCGAGGCGACGGTGGCGGCGATCGCGTCCACCCGGTTCGACGGCGCGGTGCTCGTCTCGAGCTTCAACCCGCTCTCCATCGCGCGGTGCCGTGAGCTGGCGCCCCACCTTCCGACGGGTTTGTTGACCGATCGGAGCGTCGAGGCGGATGCGGGCCTCACGTTCGCGCAGGCCCAAGGACATGCCTGGGTGCTCCCGGCGATCGGGGCGCTGCTCGGCGCACCTGACGGGTTCGCGGAGCGTGTGCACGTGTCCGGCATGCGCGTGGGGACGTGGATCAGCGACGATCCCGACGAGGCGGTCGAGCTGATGCGCGCGGGGGTCGATGCGGTGGCGACCAACGACCCGGGGCGGATCCTTGCGGCGCGGCGGCGCGCCTTCGGCGCATGATGTTCGGCCGAAAGGCGCTGCCGGACGAGCTCGTCCCGTCGTTCCGAGCGTTCCACGAGCTCCTCGAGGAGATCGAGCCGGCGAAGGCGGGACTCACGGAGGTCGTCCCCGGAACCAGGCTCCCCGGACGACCCCTGGACGACGCGTTGGCGGAGTTCGTGGCGCGGCTGACCCGGGCACGGGAACTCATGGCCCCTTGGCGGCGCCCGGAGCTCGAGGACGAGTGGTCGGCATGTATGGACGGGCTCGCGATCGCGCTCGACCGAGCGACGCACCTCCTCGACGATGCGTACGAGGCATCCGGCTTCGGCTCGCTGGTGGGGGTCGTCGAAGGCCTGCTCGATCCCCTGGAGCCCTTCGCTCAAGCGGAAGACCGGTTCGCCTCGTTGCGCCGGAGGGCCGGACGCCCCCTGAGGCAGCGCGCGCGGCATGGCGCATGATAGAGGCTGCATGCGACACCTGAGCCGACGCGCGGTGGTCCTCGCGGTCGGCCTGGTCTTGTCGTTCGCCGGGGTCGCGTCGTCGGCGATCGGCTGGGGCAAGCAGCACAGCATCCCGGGCGCCTACTCGTGGAACTACGGCGACTCCCTCGACTTCTCGGGCACGCCCGCCGATCCCGGTTTCAAGCTGCACGACGTGTTCATCTCGGACGCGGCGAGGCCTCAGGCGGCTTACATCACGTCGAGCCACGACGGCATCACCTGGACGAACCCGAGGAGGCTCTCCGGCGGGGTGGTCAACGCCGAGGGGACGAGCCTCGCCGCAGCGGGCACCAGGATCGTCGTCGGGTGGGTGACCGGCTTCAGCGCGTACGACCCGGCGGGCGCTCCTCGCCGCCTCCAGGTGAACACGAGTATCGACGGCGGCGCGACGTGGCGGGGGATCAAGTCCCTGACCCCGCGTGGGGGCAGGATCGACTACCCGGTCGTGGCCGCGGCGAAGACGTCGTTCGGTCCGGTCAACCTGTACGCGGCGTGGGTCGACGCGACGAACGGCAAGGTGTACTTCCGTGAGCGCTCGGGCGCCGGCGCCTGGTCCGTTCCGCTCGCGATCGGCGCCACGACCCTGCGGGACCGCGTCGATGGCTACCACGGCTATGCGAACGTCGCCGCGGTCGGGAACCTGATCACGGTCGCGTGGGTCGCGGACGCGAAGGGTGCGCTGGAGGCACGCGCGATCAACCTCTCGGGAAAGACGCCGACCGCCGCGACGACCCGGGCGAACTGGAACCCGCCGGTCGTCCTGAGCGGCCGTGTCTCGCTCCGCCAGGGCGGCTACCCCGTCGCCTCGGCGTCGCCGCTCGCTCCCGGCGTCGTGACGATCGCGTGGAACACCCCGACGAAACAGGTGTACACGGCGTTCGACGGGACGGCCGTCTCGCCGACGCCGACGACGATCTGGGTCAACGGGACCGCGAACGGCGTCGCTTACGCAGGGGGGTATTCCACGGTCGTGGAACCGGCGCCCGGCGGGTTCGTCGCGATCTGGGCGGCATGCCGGAACACCTCGTTGCGGAACGACTGCAACAGCCGGAAGGTCGCCGCCCGCGTCGATCTCTTGTCGGCGAGCTCGCCCGACGGAACGCTCTTCACCGCTCCCTCGCTCGTCGCGCCGGCCACGCCGAAGGGCCGGACCCTCAACGATCAGCCGTCGATCGTCGCAACCTCGGCCCAGGTCTACGTCCAGTACAACGGATACACCGCGAACTTCGGTCGCTACGACATCTTCGATCGCATCGGGACCGGCGCTCCGTGACGTCGGCGTTGGGCGACATCCGGAACGACGTCGTCGTGTGTCGCCGATGCCCCCGGCTCGTCGCCTGGCGCGAGCAGGTCGCCCGGGAGAAGGTGGCCCGCTTCGCCGACCAGCGGTACTGGGGACGGCCGGTGCCGGGATTCGGGGACCCGCACGCGCGGGTCCTCGTCCTCGGGCTCGCTCCCGCCGCCCACGGCGGCAACCGGACGGGGAGGATCTTCACGGGCGATCGCTCGGGGGACTTCCTGTTCGCGGCGCTGCATCGCGCTGGCTTCGCGAACCGGCCGTCGTCCACGTCCGTAGACGACGGCCTCCAACTCCGGGGCGCCTACCTCAGCGCGGTGAACCGATGCGCTCCGCCCGGGAACCGCCCGACCCCCGAGGAACGCGATCGCTGCCTCCCGTTCCTGGAGCGGGAGCTCGGCGCCCTCTCCCGCGTGCGCGTGATCGTTCCGTTGGGAGCGTTCGCGTGGGATGGCGCGCTGCGCGCGGCCGCCGGTCTCGGCCACGACACGCCGCGTCCGAGACCGCGGTTCGGTCATGGCGTTGAAGCGTCCGTCGGCCCCTATCGGATCCTCGGAAGCTTCCACCCGAGCCAACAGAACACGTTCACGGGGAAGCTCACGCCGGCGATGATCGACGACGTGCTGCGCCGGAGCCGTGCGCTCGCGCTTTGACCCCTCCCGGCGGGTATGCGAGCGTTCGGGCGACCGCCCCATCTCGGCCGACGAGCCCAGGAGGTACGAGCGATGCGTTGGATCCGGATGCTCTTCATCCCCGCGGTGGCCGTGTTCGCGCTGGGACCCGCCCCGTCGATCCCCGCCTCCGCGGGCGCGGCCGCCTGCACCATCGTCGGCACGAACGGGCACGACGTGCTCCACGGGACCGGCGGGGCCGACGTCATCTGCGGCCTGGGCGGCGCGGATGACATCCACGGAGGGGGCGGCAACGACATCCTCCGCGGTGGTGGAGGCGACGACAGCCTGTACGGGAACTTCGGGAACGACATTCTCGTCGGGGGGCCCGGTGGCGACTTCCTGTCCGACGGCGGGGGCAACGACGTCATGAAGGGTGGAGGCGGCCGCGACTACAACTTCGGGGGGTACGGTGACGATCGCTGGTACGGCGGCGCGGGGCAGGATTCCCTGATCGACATGCGCGGGACCGACTCGATCCAGGGCGGGCTCGGCAGCGACTCACGCCTCGCGACGTTCGACAACCACGGCGGCGACACGATCGTCGGCGGGGCCGGGACCGACATCTGGTACGGGGACCCGGGCGACCACGCCAGCACGGTCGAGAAGAAGATCGTCTGCTTCGCCGACTGACGTCAGCCGCCCTCGCTGCCCCGTACCATCCGCGGTCCCGCCGTATCGTTGAAGGCCATGGGACGGCACGGACGCATGTTCGGCATGGGTGGACGCCCGCTCGACGAGGACCCTCGTCCGATCAAGCCCGCCACCGTCCGGCGCGTGGTCCGGACCTTCGGCCCATACCGGCGCAAGGTGACCTTCGTCGGGTTGATGATCGTGATCACGGCCGGCCTCGGTGTGGTCAACCCCCTGCTCATCGTCCGGGTATTCGACAACGCCCTGTTCGGCCTGAACAACGACTGCGCCGGGCAGCCGTGTCCCAACCTGCCGCTGCTCTACTTCTACGTGGCCCTCATGATCGCGGTCCCACTCGTGACGAGCATCATCGGCATCGGTCAGACCTACCTCGCGAACGACGTCGGGCTGCACGTGATGCAGGACCTCCGCAACTCGCTCTACCAGCACCTCCAGAAGATGCCGCTCCGATTCTTCACGAGCACTCGGACCGGCGAGATCCAGTCACGGCTCGCGAACGATGTCGGAGGCGTGCAGTCGGTGGTGACCGACACGGCCTCGACGGTGCTGTCGAACGTGGTGACGATCATCAGCACCATCGTCGCGATGCTTCTGCTCTCGATCCCGCTCACCGTGCTCTCGCTCCTGCTGATGCCGTTGTTCCTCTGGCTGACGGTTCGGGTCGGGAAGGCCAGACGTGAGGTCGCAACCAACACGCAGAGGACGCTCGCCGATCTGACCGCGATCACCGAGGAGACGCTCTCGGTCTCCGGGATGCTCTTGTCCAAGTCGTTCGGTCGCCGGGGGTACGAGGTCGACCGGTACCAAGGCGAGAACGAGCGACTGACCGGCCTGCTGATCCGCCAGACGATGATCGGACGGTCGTTCTTCGCCCTGATCGGCTTCTTCTTCTCGATCACGCCGGCCCTCGTGTACCTGGTCGCCGGATGGGTCAACTCGAACCACGGATCGGCGGTCATCCAATCGGGCATGCTCGTCGGCTTCACGACCCTGCAGTCGCGGCTGTTCTTCCCGATCGGATCGATGCTGCAGGTCTCGACCGAGGTCCAATCGTCGATGGCGCTGTTCGATCGTGTCTACGAGTACCTCGACATGAAGCAGGAGATCGTGGACGCGCCCGATGCCGAGCCGCTGGTGGACGTCCGGGGCGCCGTCGAGTTGGATCACGTTCGGTTCCGCTACGAGGAGCCACGGGACGGCGCGGGGGTACCCGCTCCGTCGGGGGACGGCGACAGCCCCGGGCAGCGACGCCTCTGGACGCTGGACGACGTCTCGCTCAAGATCGAGCCAGGGCAACTCGCCGCCCTGGTCGGCCCGAGCGGCGCCGGCAAGACGACGATCACGTACCTCGTGCCGCGTCTGTACGACGTCCAGGGCGGAGCCGTTCGGATCGACGACCACGACGTCCGGCACGTCACGCTCGAGTCGCTCGGCGAGGCGATCGGCGTCGTGACCCAGGAGACCTATCTCTTCCACGACACGGTCCGTCGGAACCTGCTGTACGGCAAGCCCGATGCGAAACAGGAGGAGCTGGAGGCCGCTGCGCGGGCGGCGAACATCCACGGGAAGATCTCCGAGCTCCCGGACGGGTACGACACGGTGGTCGGCGAGCGCGGCTACAAGCTGTCGGGCGGCGAGAAGCAGCGCCTCGCGATCGCGCGGGTGATCCTCAAGGACCCCAGCATCCTGATCTTGGACGAGGCGACCTCGTCGCTCGATACGACGTCCGAACGGCTGGTGCAGGCCGCCTTGGAGCCACTGATGCAGGGCAGGACCACGATCGCGATCGCGCATCGGCTGTCGACGATCCTCCAGGCGGACGTGATCTTCGTGATCGACCGGGGACGGGTGGTCGAGCAGGGCACCCACGACGAGCTGCTGACCAAGAGCGGTCTCTACGCCCGCCTGTACGAACAGCAGTTCCAGGATCAGCTCATCGAGCCCGACAGCTCTTTGCGATAGCCGAGGAGCACGAACCCGTCGGGGAAGATCCGGTCGGCGGCGGGGACGTAGCCGAGACGCTCGTACATCCGGCGAGCAGCCAGCATCTTCGTCGTGGTGTGGAGCGTCACGAACGTCTTGCCGGCGGCGCGGGCCCGCGTTTCGCACTCCGCCATCAGCCGGGACCCGGCGCCGCGCGCCCGCGCCGCCGGGTCGACACCGAGCATGCGGATGTGTGCCTCGCCCGGCTCGAGGGGCGCCTCCCCGTCCCCGTCGCGAACCCGACTGTCGAGCTCGAGGGTGACGCAGCCGATGATCCGGCCCTCCTCGATCGCAACGAGGACCGTGGTCCTGGGTGCCCGCTCGCTGACGTTCGCCAACCGGACGAGGTACCGCTCCCAGTCGCCGTCGTCGTCCGGCGGGACGAACTCGCGATAGGCCTCGGCCGTGATCCGGCCGGCCTCGACGTAGTCTTCGGGCACCGCCTCGCGGGTCACGATCGCCATCGGGCGGAAGGCTACCGAGGTCCGATGGTCAACCTGATTGACCATGCGCGTCCGGCCTGGCACGATGACGAGCGTGGCCGACCTGATCCGCCAGCTCCTCGAGGCACGACGCGCGCTCGCGAGCGAGCTCGACTCCGACCTGGCCGACCGCGGATTCCCGGACGTTCGGCCGGGCCATGCCGCGGTCTTCCTCGGGGTCGATCGCCGGAGCGGCTCTCGCTTGACCGACCTCGCGGAGCACGTCCGGCTGACCAAGCAGGGGATGATGGCGATGGTGGATGACCTCGAGGCTCGCGGCTACGTCCGACGCGTCCCCGACCCGAACGATGCCCGCGCGAAGCTGGTGCGGCTCACGGCCCGCGGTCGTCGGGCAGCCGCGGAGTGCCGCCGCGCGATGCAATCGGTCGAGCAACGGACGCGGCGCCAGCTGGGGGACCGTCGCTACGACACGCTGCGGGAGACGCTCGAGGAGCTCGCGGAGCTCGAGCTCGAAGCGGAGGCCTGACGTGCTCTTCCACCTGGGGACGCCGCTCTGGGAGATCGCGATCCGCACCGCGATCGTGTATCTCGCGATCCTGTTCGGGCTCCGGCTGTTCGGGAAGCGCGAGCTGGGTCAGATGAGCACCGGTGACCTCGTGATGATCCTGTTGATCGCGAACGCCGTGCAGAACGCGATGGTCGGACCCGACGTCTCGCTCCAGGGCGGCCTCACGGCGGCGCTCGTGCTCCTCGCGATGAACTTCCTGGTCGTTCGCGTGTTGAGTCTGACCCCAGTGGGTGAGCGGTTGCTCGAGGGCGGGCCGACGCTTCTGGTGAAGGACGGCGCCCTCGTGCCACACGGGTTACGGCACGAGGGCCTCGCCCCAGAGGAGGTCGAGACGGCTATCCGGGAGCACGGCATCGCCGACGTCCGTGGGGTGCGGGCCGCGTACCTCGAGCCGGACGGCACGATCAGCGTGATCCCGATCGACGTGCAGCCGATGCGCGGCCGCCACCGGGTCAAGCGCGTCCGGCAGTTCCGCCGCGGGAGCGGCTAGCATCGACGCATGCCGGAAGAAGCGACGGGCAAGACCGGTGTTCCCTCGGAACGGCGGCGGAAGCCGGAGCGGCCGCGTGACGAGCTGGGCAGGCCGCTCGCGCATGACGCGGTGAACCTGCTCCACCTTCCCGATTTCGACTCGTTCCCCATGGAGGAGAACGATCGCGTCGGCCGCGACCTGCTCCGCCGGCGCAACTACTTCGGGGCGCACGAGGCCTGGGAGACCGCTTGGAAGCAGGCGCGGGGGACGGGGGACGAGGAGCTGTTCAAGGGGCTCTCCCAGATGGGTGCGGGTTACGTTCACCTCCTGCGCGGCAACGCGCACGGCGCGATGACGCTGCTTCGGCGAGGAGCCCGCCGCGTGAAGCCCTACCCCGACGGGACCCTCGGGATCGCCACGGGGCGACTGGCGGCGCGACTCGAGGCTGACGCCGAGGCCGTCGAGACCGGTAAACTGGTCCCCGGGCCTGATGCGACGGTCGATCCACCTGAGGTGTAGCGTCGTCCTGACGTCCCAGGTGTGTTGACTCGGAAGCCCTTTCCCCCGACGATCCGGAGCGAGCGATGGCGAGCCAAAACGTGGAAACCCTCTGGAAGGGCCGCGAGGGGCCCTTCCCCCTGCACCTCGGTCCGGGTGTCTTCAGCCCGACGACGACCAGCCGCACGCTCGCCGATGCGATCGAGATCACGCCCGGAGACACCGTGATCGACGTCGGTTGCGGCAGCGGGGTCCTCGCGATCGTCGCCGCGAAGCTCGGCGCCGCCAAGGTATACGGGGTCGACCTGTCCCAGCGGGCGGTGGAGGCGGCGAGGGAGAACGCTCGCCGACTCGGGCTCGACCAGATCTGCGAGTTCCGCGCCGGGGATCTGCTCGAGCCGGTGCGCGACGTGCAGGCCAACGTCCTGATCGGGGACGTTTCGGGGATCCCCGACGCGATCGCCAAGGAGTCCGGCTGGTTCGACGACGTCCCCGCCGGCGGCCCGACGGGCGCCGAGCTCCCCGCCAAGTTCCTTCGATCGATCGGCGACACCCTCGCGATGGGTGGGCGCTTGTACCTCCCGACGGGAACGATCCAGCACGAACAGGCCATCCTCGACGCAGCTCACGAGATCTTCGGCGACCACATGCGGCCCGTGCTCGAACGCGAGTTCCCACTTCCTGATCTGGTCGCCAGGTCGAAGGCCGTCGCCCGCATGATGAAGGAAGGCTTGGTCAGCTTCCGTCAACGCGGCAGCCGCTGGCTCTGGCAGCTCCGGATCTGGCGCTGCGACCGGGTCTGATCGCTTACTCCTTCGGACGGAGCACGGCGACGGCTTCGACGTCGTATCCGGCCGCTCGCAGGTGATCCGCTCCGCCGCGGTCGATCGCCAGCACGATCCGTCGCACGTCAGCGCCCGCATCGGTCAGCACCTCGGCGGCCCGACGTACCTGATGACCGGTCGTGCTCACGTCTTCCAGCAGGGTGGTGATCGCACCCGTTCGGACCTCGCCCTCGACCTGCGCCTGGGTTCCGTACTCCTTCGCCTGCTTCCGCACGATCGTCACGGGGAGACCGGCGCGGAGCGACACGGCGGCCACGAGCAGCATCGCGGCGCCCTCCGGGGCCCCGAGGAGCTCCGTCGTCGGCGCGAGGAGCCGCGTCACCTCGGCGGCGACCTGGTCCAGCAGGTCGGGACGCGTGAGGAAGCGGAACTTGTCGAAGTAGACGGTCGAGGTGGCTCCGGACGACAGCACGAAGTCGCCGTGGAGCTCCGACGCTTCGACCATGCGCCGCACGAGGTCCTGGTTCACGCGGCCTAGTATGGGCGACCGATGGGTTGGTACGAGGCCGTCGGCCGCCGGGTGTTCTTCTCGATGGATCCCGAACGATCCCATCGGCTCGCGCTCCGCCTGCTCGGGTTGCTGCGCCCGCCTCGATGCCTTGGGCTCGCTCGGGTTCGGGTACGTCGTGGGGGGGACCGTGACGCGAGCGCCGCGCCGTGGGAACCCGCATCCGCGGATCGCCCGGGACCCAGCGCGGCGCGCGATCGTGAACGCGATGGGGATGCCGAACCCCGGCGCGGAGGCGGTTGCGCGGAACCTCACGCGGACGCCGCGGACCGCGCCTCGGTTCGTCTCGATCGCGGACGAGCCGGTCGCGGACACCGTCGCGACGGCGGAGCTCCTCGAGCCGTTCGTCGATGGCATCGAGCTCAACGCGAGCAGCCCGAACGCCGGATGGGAGCACGCGAGCTCGCATACGGTTGAGCTGGTGCGAGCGATGCGCGCTCGAACCTCGAAACCGCTCTTCGTCAAGATCCCACCACCCTCCGCGGACGAGCAGGCCGCGAGCACGGTTTCGATGGCGACCGCCGCCCGCGACGCCGGCGCATCGGCGATCGTCTGCACGAACACGGTGCCCGTGGTCGACGCGCGGATGTCGACCGGCCGTGGGGGCCTCTCGGGAGGTCCCCTCACGGTCGAGACGCCGCGGATCGTCGCCGAGGTCGTCGACGCGACGGGCGGCGGCCTCCCGGTGGTTGCGTGCGGCGGGATCTTCACCGCGGATGACGCCCGCCGGTGCCTGGACGCAGGGGCGGCCGCCGTTCAGGTCTACACGGCCCTGATCTACGAGGGGCCGGGCCTTCCGGGGGCCCTCACGCGAGGCCTCGCCGCGGCGGTCCCGACGATGGACTAGCTCGTCGGACCCAACCGATCCGCGCCGTCGAGGAGCCGGGCTCGCCCGGCATGTGTGTTGCGTCGGCGTGGCCGTGGCGTGCAAGATGTGCGGCGTCCCGTCCCTGGAGGCAGATCTGTCCGACGTCGAGCCAGTTCCATCAGCCCCCGCCGTCCGGTTGGAGGGCGTGGTGAAGCGGTTCGGCGACGTGGTCGCGGTGGATGGGGTGGACCTGGACGTCCGCGAGGGGGAGTTCTTCTCGATGCTCGGACCGTCCGGATCCGGGAAGACGACGTGCCTCCGCATGATCGCGGGCTTCGAAACCCCGACCGCCGGCCGGATCGCGCTGGGCGGCCGCTACGTCACCGGCCTCGCTCCCTATGAGCGCGAGGTCAACACGGTGTTCCAGGATTACGCGCTGTTCCCGCACATGACCGTCGCCGACAACGTCGGCTACGGCCTCATGGTGCGCAAGGTTCCCCGAGCCGAGCGGCGCCGGCTCGTCGGGGATGCACTGGAGATGGTGCGCCTCCCGGAATACGGTGACCGGAAGCCGGCTCAGCTCTCCGGCGGTCAACGACAGCGGGTCGCGCTCGCGCGCGCCCTGGTGATGCGGCCGAAGGTCCTGTTGCTCGATGAGCCGCTGGGCGCGCTCGACCTCAAGCTCCGTCAGGCGATGCAGATCGAGCTGAAGGAGATCCAGGGAGAGGTCAGGCTCACCTTCATCTACGTCACGCACGACCAGGAGGAAGCCCTCACGATGAGCGATCGCCTCGCGGTGTTCAATCGCGGCCGCATCGAACAGGTGGGCTCGCCGGCGGACGTCTACGAGCGCCCGGCGACGGGCTTCGTCGCCGGGTTCGTCGGTGTCTCCAACGTGCTCGAGGGAGAGACCGCAGCCGCGATCGCCGGCGATCCGCACCCCTTCACGATCCGACCCGAGAAGATCTCGATGCACGACCTGGACGCACCGGTGGATGGCGACTCCTGCACCGCGACCGGCCATGTGCGGGAGGTCGTGTACCTGGGAGCCACCACCCGGTACATCGTCGAGCTCGATCGTGGTGGCTCGCTCGTCGTGATGCAGCAGAACCTCGCGACGAGCTCGATGGAGGCGCTGCAGGTGCGCGGCAAGGCCGTGCGACTGATCTGGCGCCGAAGCAACAACCGGCCGGTGGAGGCGCCCGCGGGCGCACGTGAAGGATCCATGGACCAGGAGGAGGCTCACGCATCATGAGGAGACTGACGACGGCGTGTGCCGTCATGGCGGCGCTCGCGCTCGTCGCAGCCGCGTGCGGCAGCTCGAGCTCGTCCGGCGCCGGGACCGTCGCGCCGAAGGTGTACGACTCGATCGGTACGACCGAGGGCGCGCTCAAGCTGATCGCGTGGAACGGCTACACGGAGAACGGTTCGAACGATCCGAACTACGACTGGGTGACCCCCTTCCAGGACCAGACCGGATGCAAGGTCACCGTCAAGTACGCGGATACGTCGGACGAGATGGTCACGCTGATGCGACAGGGCGGCGGCTCCGTCTGGGACGGCGTCTCGGCATCCGGGAACGCGTCGAACAAGCTCATCGCGGGCGGGAACGTCGCCGCGGTGAGCACATCGTTGTTCCCCGAGTTCCCGAACGTGATCTCGCCGTTGCAACCGGAGACCGGGACGAACAACTCCCACTACGTCGTGAACGGCCAGGTCTACGGGGTCCCGTACATGTACGGGCCGAACTTCCTCATGTACAACACCGACGTCGTGAAGCCCGCCCCGACGAGCTGGGACATCACGTTCGAGCCGACGCTCAACGGTCAGCAGAATCCCTATTCGGGGAAGCTGACCGCCTACAACGACCCGATCTTCATCGCGGACGCCGCCGTCTACCTGAAGACCCACGACCCGGCGCTCAACATCACCGATCCCTACGAGCTCACGTCCGATCAGCTCGATGCGGCGGTGACCCTGCTGCAACAGCAGAAGCCGATGCTCGCGAAGTACTGGGCGCTCTACACGGACGAGATCGATGGGTTCAACGACCACTCGATGGTCGCCGGGACGGCGTGGCCGATCAACCTCACGTACTCCAAGGATGCTCCGGCGGCGGCCGTCATTCCGAGCGAGGGGGTCACGGGCTGGGCCGACACCTGGATGATCTCGACCAACGCACCGCACCCGAACTGCATGCTGAAGTGGATGCAGTACACGATGGAGCCGAAGGTGCAGGCCGAGGTCGGTATCTGGTACGGCGCCGCGGGCAGCAACACGAAGTCGTGCGACCTGATCGCGAAGGGCCTCGGGAAAGGAGGCGCGGCGCTCGTGAACACGGTGGAGTACTCGTTCTGCGGGAAGGTGGACTTCCTCAACTCGCTTTACCTGTGGAAGACGCCACAGGCGGCGTGCGGGGATGATCGCGGGTCGACGTGCATGGACTACTCCGTCTGGTCCCAGAAGTGGACCGAGGTAGCCGGAGCCTGACGGTGGCCGGGCGGAGGTCGCCTCCGGCGACCTCCGCCCCGCTCGACAGGAACTGACGTGGCGACCGGAACCGTCGGTCCATCCCGTGGGATGAGGGCTCGGCTCTCGGCCTTCCTCTTCCGGCACCGCTTGCTGAAGCTTGCCGCGCTGCTCGGCCCGCCCGGGGCGTGGTTCGCGGTGATCTACCTCGGCACGCTCTTCCTGTTGTTCGCAACCGCGTTCTGGCACCTCGACCCGTTCACCGGGCTCGTGGTCAAGCAGTTGAGCCTCGCGAACTTCCAAACGATCGTGCACGACCCGGTTTACCGGACGATCATCGTACGAACGGTTGGGATCTCGCTCGCTGTCGTCGTCACCGACGTCGTGCTCGCCTTTCCGCTCGCGTACTACGCGGCCAGGCTCGCGCCGCCCCGTGCGAAGAACGCGGTGCTGATCGCGGTGGTGCTTCCACTCTGGGCGAACTACCTCGTTCGGATCTTCGCCTGGCGGTTGATCCTGTCCCCGGGGGGACTCCTCGTCTGGCTGTTCGACAAGATCGGGGTGCACTGGTCGATCGGCTATTCGAACGTCGCCGTCTGGATCACGTTCTCCTACCTTTGGCTGCCGTACGTGGTGTTGCCGATGTACGCGGCGCTCGAACGGGTTCCGGGGTCGTTGCTGGAAGCGTCGTCGGATCTCGGGGCTCGGGGCTGGAAGACGTTCCGCGCCGTGGTCTTCCCGTTGATCGTGCCGGGCATCGTCGCCGGCTCGATCTTCGCGTTCTCGCTCACGCTCGGCGACTACATCGTGGTGCAACTGGTCGGGAACACGCGGTTCATCGGCAACGTGATCTACGACAGCGTCGGGGTGGCCAGCAACGTTCCGTTCGCCGCCGCCTTCGCGCTGGTGCCGGTCGCGATCATGTCCATCTACCTCTTCGTCGCATGGCGTCTGGGCGCCTTCGAGGCCCTCTAGGAGGCTTCGTCCATGGAGTCACGGGCGGTCAGGATCGCGATCAGGATCGGGACGGTCCTGGTGCTGGCGTTCCTGTACGTCCCGCTCCTGATCGTCGTGATCTATTCGTTCAACAACGACATCGGGCAGACCTGGCCGATCGACTCGTTCACGACGAAGTACTACACCCTCGCGTGGCAGAACTCCCAGGTCCGCACGGCGCTCGGCACGTCGCTGCTGGTCGCGACGATCGCGACGCTCCTGGCTTTCGTCTTCGGGAGCCTCGCCGCGTTCGCCGTGCACCGGTTCCGCTTCTTCGGGCGGAACGCTGTTTCGTTCGTGGTCGTGCTGCCGATCGCATTGCCGGGGATCCTCACCGGGATCGCGCTGAACAACGCCATCAACAACTACGGCATCCCGTTCAGCATCTGGACGATCATGATCGGCCACGCGACGTTCTGCATCGTGGTCGTCTACAACAACGTGCTCGCCCGGCTGCGGAGAACGGGCGGTTCGCAGATCGAAGCCTCGATGGACCTGGGCGCGGACGGCTGGCAGACGTTCCGGTACGTGAGCTGGCCCGCGATCCGCACCGCCGTGATCGCGGGCATGTTGCTCGCCTTCGCGCTGTCGTTCGACGAGATCGTGGTGACGAACTTCACGTCCGGCACGGAGGTCACGATCCCGAAGTTCATCTACGACAACCTGCGCCAGCCGCGGAACCGGCCGATCGTGAACGTGGTGGCCGTGATCGTGTTGTTGGTGATGGTGATCCCGGTGTACATCGCGCAAAAGTTGGCGGGTGGAGACACCGTCATCCGCCCAAGCCGGGCGTTACGGCCGGGTGCGCAACCCGGGCTTTAGAGGTACTGGCCGGGGGTCCGCTCGTTCTCTCGCGGCACTGGCCCACCCTGCGGATTCTGCGCCGGTAGGCCGCGGCGGCGGAGCTCCTCGAACTGCGCCCGCGCCGCGGCTTGCTGCGCGAACATCGCCGCTTGGATCCCGTGGAACAGTCCTTCGAGCCAGCCGACCAGCTGGGCCTGGGCGACCCGGAGCTCGGATTCGGTCGGGACCCCGTCGTCGATCGGAGGCGCGAGCGACGCGAGCTCCTCACGGAGGTCCTCCGAGAGGATGCCGGCGAGCTCCCCGACCGAGCGTCCGTAGATCTCGGCCAGCCGCTTGCGCCCTGGCTCGTCGAGCGACGTTTGCCGCGTCTCCTCGAGCAGCTCGCGGACCATGCTGGCGATCCGGAGCAGCTTCGCGGGCTCGGTGATCGTGTCGGTTCCGGGGACCGGGGCCGGCTCGGCGTCCGGAGCGACCGGGATCGCCTGAACGACGTCCGGCTCGGGCATCTGGTTGGGTCTTTGGCTCATGCGGCCAACCTAGCATCCGGGCGCGACTAGGCTCCGTCCAGGAGTACCCCGAAGCCTTCGCGAGCCAGCCGGCGGATCACGTTGCCGGGCCGGCCGAGGTCGGCCACCCGGCCGGCCGAGAGCGCACCGAGCTCGAGGACCTTCGCTCGCAACGGCGCTGGGCCGTCCCGGCGGGCAAGCGATAACGCGCGCGCGTTCCTCCAGACCTTGTCGCGGGACTCCTTGAGGAACCGCGTGGTCGCGCGGCGATTGAACGGCGTCATCAACCGATCGATCAGCGTCCGGTCACCGGGCCGCTCGGACGCCTGGAGGAGCCGGTCTTCCTCGGGCACGCGGCTCGCGAGGATCGAGTCGATGTGCGCGTGGTCGGTCGCGCGACGCTCGATCACGCTCGGATCATCGAACTCCGCGTCGCTGATGACCGCGAGCAGCGCCTGCGGGAGGTCGAAGTTGATGTGCGCGTTCATCCCCAGCAGGAGGTGACGGATCGGCGGGACCCTCGGCTCCGACCTCGCGAGGGAGAAGGCCACCTGCCACGGACCGGGAGCGGTCCCGTCTTCGTTCCATCGTTCCAACGCTTCCAGGTAGAGCTCGGCGAAGGCGAGGTCCCAACGCTCGGTCCACACAGGATCCACGAACCCACTGAGCGACGGATGCGCGAGCTCGTCCCGGACGGCGGCGGTCGTCCGGGTGTAGACCGCGAGGAAGTGACGGCGTTCGTCGTTCGACGTGACCATCGGCGCGAGCAAGGCATCCATCCGCGCCAGCAGATCGTCGATCGACGACTCCATGGCGAGCGATCAGTGGTCCGAGTCGCCTGCCGCGAAGCTCTGGAGGAACAGAGCCTCGGCCAGGGCCATCCGCTCCAGATCCTCGACGTCCACGCTCTCGTCGACCGAATGGAAGTTCGAACGATGATCCCCGGCCCCCCAGATCAGCACCTCGATCCCCGGGAACGTCTCCGCCAGCATCGGCACCAGCGGGATCGATCCCCCCGAACCCCTCTCCACCACCTTGCGATCGAAGGCGGTCGCGAGCGCGGAGGTGGCGCTCCGGTAGGCCGGGGTCGTGGGGTCGACGATGTATCCGGCGCCGGGTTCCTCCGTGTCGATCTGGACGCGGACGCCCCACGGCGCCGCCGCACGCAGGTGCGCTGCGAGCTTGTCGACCGCTGAGGCATAGTCCTCGCCGGGCGCCATCCGCAGCCCCACCACGGCGCGTGCGGTTGGGACGATCTGGTTGGCGACCTCGTTCACCCGCGGCGCCTCGAACGCGAGGACGTTGATGGCCGGCTTCGACAGGGTCCGGTCGGCGATCGTGCCCGTTCCCAACAGCTCGATCTCGGGGAAGACGCGCGAATCCGCTCGGAACTCGTCCTCGGGTACCTGTGTCCCGGGCCACGGGAACGCGAGGAGGCCGCCGATCGTGATCTCGCCGTCGTCGTCGTGGAGCGATGCGAGCATGCGGCTGAGCGCCATGACCGCGTCGGGCAGCGGTCCACCGAACGCACCGCTGTGCTGTGCGATCGGAAGCACGTCGACGCGAACGGTCACGTGCGTAGCACCGCGGATGCTGGTGCCGATCGTCGGCACACCGGTCCGGTAGTTCCCGCCGTCCGCGATCACGGCGACGTCGCTCAGCAACAGGTCGCCGTGTCCACGGACGAGCTCCGGGAGGTGCTGGGTCGAGCATTCCTCCTCGCCCTCCACGATGACCTTGACCGAGCACGGGAGCGGGCCGTCGGCACGTACCGCCCGCAGCGCCGCGGCGTGGATCACGATCCCGGACTTGTCGTCGGCTGACCCGCGACCGAAGAGCCGCCCGTCGGCGAGCGTTGGCGTGAACGGGGGGCTCGTCCAATCGTCCGGATGGGCCGCCGGCTGCACGTCATGGTGGGCGTACAGCAGGACGGTGGGCCGATCGGCGGGGCCGGGAACGGTGCCGAAGACGGCCGGGTGCCCGCCCTCGATCTCCAGCAGGTCGGCGCCGACCCCCGCGTCGCGCAGGATGTCGCGGGTCAGCTCCGCGCTCGCGCGGACGTTGGCCGAGTCATAGCCCTCGTAGCCGATCGACGGGATCGCAACCAGCCGGGAGAGCTCGTCGATCACCCGAGGCATGTCGTCGTGGATGCGACTCCGCAGCTGATCGGTGTCCATGGCGGGGCAGGCTACCGCGTTCCCTCTACGGCGAGAGCCGTTCCACCCGCCACCCCGTCGGTTCGTCGGCGTCCCGGGTATAGAGGAAGCGATCGTGGAGCCGGAACGGCCGACCCTGCCAGAGCTCGACGGTGTCGGGGATCAGCCGGTATCCGCCCCAGTGGGGTGGCCGGGGGATCGGAGCGTCCGCGAATCGGGCCGAGACCTCCTCCACCCGCTCGTCGAGCTCGTGCCGATCTCGCAGGACCGAGCTCTGGGCCGATGCCCAGGCTCCGATCTGCGCCTCGCGCGGTCTCGTCGCGAAGTAGGCGTCGGACTCGGCGTCATCCACCCGTCGAACGTCGCCGGTCACGGAGACCTGCCGGTCGAGCGGCTTCCACAGGAACACCAGGGCCGCCCGAGGGTTCTCGCCGAGCTGTCGACCCTTGCGACTGCCGTGGTTCGTGTAGAAGACGAAGCCCCGTTGATCGGCCTCGCGGAGCAGGACGTGACGGACGGATGGTCGGCCGTCGGCTCCCGTCGTCGCGAGGGCCATCGCGTTCGGCAACACGACCCCGGCAGCCTCCGCGTCGTCGAACCAACGCAGGAACTGGCGGATCGGGTCGGGATGCAGCTCTGCCCGGCGCAGCTCGCGGTGCTCGTGCGAGACCTGCGAACGCATCCCCTCGTTCCCGGACATCGACCCCCGCGTCTCGGACGATCGAAAACGTTGCTCCCGCTGCCCCCGGCTGGTGCCCCCGGCAGGACTCGAACCTGCGCACCCGGCTCCGGAGGCCGGCGCTCTATCCTCTGAGCTACGGGGGCGAACGGGCACCGAGTCTAACGTTCCGACCGGAGCTCACTCACCCGTATGCTCGGGGCGTGCCGACCGTGCTGCTCGTCGATGACGATCCCGTGATCCTCCGGTTGTTGGAGCTCAACTTCCGGTTGGAGGGGTTCGAGACGATGACGGCCTCTCGGGGGCCGGAAGCGATCGCTCTCGCCGCCCGGCAGCCGGACGCGATCGTCCTGGACCTGATGCTTCCGGAGATGGACGGCCATGAGGTCTACCGCAGGCTCCAGCAGGATCCGCTGCTGGGTGCGATCCCCGTCGTGTTCCTGACGGCGCGGGCGCTGGACACCACGCCGGTCGCGCCCGGCGTCCGGTACATCACCAAACCCTTCGACGCACAAGCCTTGATCGAGACGGTCCGCGGTTCGATCGAAGGGGCCGGAGCGTGATCGAGGACGAGCTCCGGGCTTGGTTCCGATCGGGCCTCGAGGCCGCGGCGTCCGAGCTCGGGCTCGACGGCGACCTCCCCGAGCCCGAGGTGATGGAGCCCCGCCAGAAGGAGCACGGGGACTTCGCCACCAACGTCGCCCTCGCGGTTGCGTCCGGGATCGCCGCGTCCCCGCGGACGGTCGCCGAGGCGATCGTCGCGGCGTTGCCACCGGCGCCGTTCGTACGGAAGGTAGAGGTCGCCGGTCCGGGGTTCATCAACGTCTTCGTCACCGAAGGATGGCTGCACGACGTCTTGCGACGCATCGCCGCCGAGGGAACCTCGTACGGCATGGCGCCCCGGACGGAGCAGCGGGTGCAGGTGGAGTTCGTGAGCGCGAACCCGACGGGACCGCTGCACGTCGGGCACGCGCGGAACGCCGTGCTCGGCGACACGATCGCGCGACTGCTCGATGCCGCCGGGTGGGTCGTGGAGCGCGAGTACTACTACAACGACGCCGGGGGCCAGATGGACCGGTTCGGCGCCTCGGTGGACGCGAGCTATCTGACCTACTTGGGACGCCCGACCGAGATGCCCGAGGACGGTTACCACGGCGCGTATATCGATGACCTGGGTCGCGAGCTCGCGGAATGGGAACCCTCGTGGGCGGCGCTCCCGGATGAAGAGCGCCTGGCTGTGGTCCGCGCGGCTGCCGCCGAGCGCGTCCTCGGTTGGATCGACGCGACGCTCGCGCGGTTCAACGTGCGTTTCGATTCCTACGTCTCCGAGGCGGCGCTCGAACGCAAGGGAGAGATCGCGCAGGCGATCGAGCGGCTCCGCGCCGCCGGCCTCGCCTACGAGGCCGAAGGGGCCGTCTGGTTCCGGTCGACGGAGTTCGGCGACGACAAGGACCGTGTCCTCATCCGGAGCGACGGGCGACACACCTACTTCGGCGCCGACTGTGCGTACGTGATCGACAAGTTCGCTCGCGGGTTCGATCATCTGATCTACGTGTGGGGTGCCGATCACCACGGCGATATCGCGCGCGTCCGGGGCGCGGCACAAGGGCTCGGCTTCGCTCCCGACGCCGTCGAGATCGTGATCTACCAGTGGGTCTCGTTCTTGCGAGGCGGGGAACCGGTGCCGATGAGCAAGCGCGCGGGGACCTTCGTGTCGCTCGACGAGCTGATCGACGAGGTGGGAACGGACGCCGCGCGGTTCCACCTGCTCCTGTTCGGCAACGACCACACGATGCGGTTCGACATCGAGGCCGTGAAACGGCGGTCGATGGACAACCCCGTCTACTACGTCCAGTACGGTCATGCGCGGATCGCGTCGATCCTGCGGACCGCGCGTGACGCCGGCGTGACGCTCCGGCCGATCGATGAGGTGGACGTCTCGATCCTGGTCGAGCCCGCCGAGATCGAGTTGCTCAAGGCGCTCGCGGACGTGCCGGCGCTGATCGCGAAGGCTGCGACACTGCGCGCGCCGCATCGCGTCGCGCACGCGTCGCAGGATCTGGCGGCCCGGTTCCATCGGTTCTACACGGAGTGCCGCGTCGTCTCCGACGACGCGGCACGGACCCAGGCACGCCTGTGGTTGTGCCGGGCATCGGGCACGGTCCTCGCGAACCTGCTCGGGATCCTCGGCGTCTCGGCTCCCGAGCGCATGGACCGCGTGGAGGGATCGACGTGACGGAGCGCACGATCCGGATCGGCATGCTCGGGTGCGGGACCGTCGGATCGGCGGTCGTCCGGATGCTCGCCGAGCACGGTGACGACATCGCGATGCGCGCCGAGGTCCGCCTCGCGGTGACCCGCGTGGCCGTCCGCGACGCCGTCCCGGAGCGGAACGTCCCGCTGTCGCGCGAGGTCTTCACGACCGACGCCGCCTCGATCGTGGCCGACCCCGACGTCGACATCGTCCTCGAGCTGCTCGGCGGCATGGATCCGGCGAGGGAGCTGATCCTCGCGTCGTTCGCGTCGGGCAAACCCGTCGTCACCGCGAACAAGGAGCTGCTGGCGAACGTCGGCAAGGAGCTGTTCGATGCGGCCGACGCGGCCGCGCGCGACATCCGGTTCGAGGCCGCCGTGGCCGGTGGGGTCCCACTGATCGCTCCGCTCAAGGAGTCGCTCGCTGGCGAGCGTGTCCGCCGGTTGCTCGGGATCGTGAACGGAACGACGAACTACGTCTTGACGCAGATGTCGGAACGCGGGTGGACGTTCGAGGACGCGCTGGCCGAAGCGCAGCGCCTCGGCTACGCCGAGGCCGATCCGACCGCCGACGTCGATGGGTTCGACGCGGCGGCCAAGTGCGCGATCCTCGCCTCGATCGCGTTCAACACGCGCATCGTCGCGAGCGACGTGTATCGCGAAGGGATCCCGCGGATCACCCCCCAGGACATCGCCGACGCCGCCCGTCTCGGCTACGTCGTGAAGCTCCTCGCGATCGCCGAGCTCGACGACGGCGAGGTGTCCGCCCGCGTCCACCCCGCGATGATCCCGGTGACGCATCCCCTGGCCTCGGTCCGCGACGCGAACAACGCGGTCTTCGTCGAGGGCGCGAAGGTCGGCCAGCTCATGTTCTACGGGCCGGGGGCGGGGGGCGATGCGACGGCGACGAGCGTCGTCGGTGACCTCGTCCACGTGGCGCGCAACCTCGCCTTCGGCGGACGCGCGATCGGATGCACGTGCGTCCTCGACCGTGCGATCCGTCCGATGGACGCCACGACCGGCCAGTACTACCTCAACCTCCACGTGGAGGATCGGCCGGGGGTGCTCGCGGAGATCGCCGAGGCGTTCGCGCACAACGGGGTCTCGATCGAGCGCGTCTGGCAGGAGGGGTTCGCCGAGGAGGCGACGCTCGTCTTCATCACGCACCGGGCGCAGGAGGGAGCCTTCCAGAAGACGGTGGCCGAGCTGCGCGATCGCGCGAGTGTGCGGGCGGTGGCGAGCCTCCTGCGGGTGGAGGGCGAGGAGTGAGCGTTCCCCCGGGAGGTTCGGGCCCTCATCAATGGCGCGGCGTGGTCGAGGAGTACCGGGAACGCCTTCCCGTCTCCGACGCGACGCCGGTGATCTCCCTCGGCGAAGGCGGCACGCCGCTCGTCCGTTCCGATCCGCTGTCCCTCGAGACGGGATGCGACGTCTGGCTGAAGTACGACGGCGCCAACCCGACCGGATCGTTCAAGGATCGGGGCATGACGCTCGCGATCTCCAAGGCCGTCGAAGGCCGCGCGAAAGCCGTGGTGTGCGCCTCCACCGGCAACACGAGCGCCTCGGCCGCCGCCTACGCGGCGAGGGCGGGGCTGACGTGCGCCGTGCTCGTGCCGAAAGGGAAGGTGGCGCTCGGCAAGATGGCGGCGACCCTCGTCCACGGCGCCCGGATGTTGGAGGTGGACGGCAACTTCGACGCCTCGCTGGACGTCGCCCGCGACCTGGCGGACCGCTTCCCCGTGACGCTCGTGAACAGCGTTAACCCGTTCCGGCTCGAGGGGCAGAAGACGGCCGCCTTCGAGATCTGCGATGCGCTCGGGCGAGCCCCCGACATCCATTGCGTCCCGGTGGGCAATGCGGGGAACATCTCGAGCCATTGGATGGGCTACTCGGAGTACCTCGTCGACGGCGTGATCCCCGAGCCGCCGCAGCTGTTCGGGTTCGAAGCGGCCGGCGCGGCGCCGATCGTGCATGGGCGGCCGGTCGCCGATCCGCAGACGATCGCGACCGCGATCCGGATCGGGAACCCGGCCTCATGGGAGAAGGCTGTGGCCGCCGCCAGCGCCTCCGAAGGCGCGATCGGGTCCGTCACCGACCGGCAGATCCTGGCCGCCTACCGGAGGCTGGCGCGCGAGGGGTTGTTCGTCGAGCCGGCCAGCGCGGCGAGCGTCGCGGGCATGCTCCAGCTGCACACCGACGGACGGCTCCCCGCTGGGCGCACGGTCGTGTGCATCCTGACGGGGCACGGCTTGAAGGACACCGAGTGGGCGATCGCGGGCGCGGCGCGGCCGGTCACTGTGCCGGCGGACGCGGACGCCGTCGCGGCGGAGCTCGGTCTGTAGTCCGCACCGCGATACGCTCCGCGCCACGATGCGCGTGACGGTCCGCGTCCCCGCCACGTCGGCGAACCTCGGTCCCGGGTTCGACTGCTTCGGCCTGGCATGGGAGCTCTGCAACGAGCTGGTCGTCGACACGGCGGCGCCGCCCGGCGCGACCTGGGATGGGGAGGGGGCGGACGAGCTCCCGACCGACGGCTCGGATCTGATCGGTCGCGTGATGTCGGCGGTCGCGGGGCGGTTGTCACTCCCACTCGCGCCGCTCGCTCGCCGCGGCCGGAACCTGATCCCGCTCGAGCGAGGCCTCGGCTCGTCTGCCGCGGCGACGGTCGCCGGCGTGGTGGCGGCGTCGGCCCTGCTCGACCTGGGGATCGACACCGACCCGATCTCGGTGTTCGCGTTGGCTGCGGAGATCGAAGGCCATCCCGACAACGTGGCCGCGGCGGTGTTCGGGGGCTTCACGATCGCGCTCGACGACGGCTCGGTGCAGCGACTGGAACCGCATCCCGACCTGCGGCCCGCTCTGCTCGTTCCCGGTCTGCGGATGCCCACCGCGGCGGCCCGGGGCGTCCTGCCCGACAGCGTTCCCCGGGCGGACGCGGTCGCGAACGTCGGCCGCGCGGCGGTCGAGGTGCACGCGCTGACGCGAGACCCGTCGCTCTTGTCGCGGTCCCTCGTCGACCGCCTCCACGAGGACGTTCGGCTCGCCTCGATGCCCGAGGTCGCGGACGTGGTCGCGGCGCTCCGCCGCGACCACGTCCCGGTGTGCGTCTCGGGGGCCGGTCCGTCGCTCGTGGTGTTCGAGCGACCGGACCGGCCCCCGCTCACGCTCGAGGCGGTGGGCGTCGGCGCGCCGTGGCGGATCATGCGCCCGGGGATCCGTGGACGGGGGTTCGAGGTCGAGATCGGCGGCGAGTGAGTGCCTCTCGCCCCCACCCCGCCGGATGATGGGTCGGTAGGGTAGGGGCGTGGTCACGATCGCCCACATCTCGGACCCGCACGTCGGATCCCCCCACTTCGTGCCCAACCTGATGAACCGGGTGATCGCCGAGCTGAACCAGCTCCAACCGGACGTGGTCGTCGTCTCCGGCGACCTCACGACCGATGGGTTCCGCCCCGAATACAAGGCCTGGCTCGCGTACGCCGACCGGATCGAGGCTCCGCTGCTCACGGTCCCGGGCAACCACGACTCGCGGAACGTCGGCTACCTCCACTTCGAGGATCTGATCGGGCCGCGGATGTGGGTGCACGACATCGACAACGTGCGCATCGTCGGCGTGGACTCGAGCGAGCCCGACCTGAACGAAGGCCAGGTCGGACGCGTCCACTACGACTGGATCACCGACCAGTTCGCCGGGCCGGCAGCGTTGAAGGTCTTCGTGCTGCACCACCACCTGATGCCGATCCCCGGGACCGGGCGGGAGCGCTCGATCGTGATGGACGCCGGCGATCTCCTCGAGGTGCTCGTCCACGCCGGGGTCCACGTGGTCCTGTCCGGACACAAGCACGTTCCGTACGTCTGGCGCCTGGAGGACCTGTACATCGCGAACGCCGGGACGGTGTCGTCACTGCGGCTGCGCGGGTACGGCAAGCCGTGCTACAACGTGCTCGACTTCGACGGGGACCAGGTCTCGATCCACCGCGTCTTCCCCTTCGAGGGCGAGCGCCACCTCATGGCGAGGTTCGTCTTGTTCGAAACGGCGAGGCACCATCGCGAGGCACCCGTGCAACAGGTCGCGGGACCGCCCGAGCCCTAGGCGCATCGCCGACCCGCGAGTGGCGAGAGAGGGACAACCGGCACCATCCGATGCGCGCGATCGCTCTGGTCGACGGCGAGCACTACCCACCGGTCACCAGCTGGGCGCTGGAGGTCGCCCGCTCCCGGGGCGTCGACGTCGCGGTGGCGCTGATCGTCGGCGGGATCGAGAAGCTCGTGCCCGGCGGCCTTCCCGACCTCGGCGTGCCTGTCCGCTCCATCGCAGACGACCGGGCGGAGGGTCTGCGCGCCGCGATCGTCGAGTGGCGGCCCGAGGTGGTGCTGGACCTGTCCGACGAGCCGGTGCTCGGGTACCGCGAGCGGATGGAGCTGGCGTCGGTGTCCCTCGTCGCGGGGGTTCCCTACCAGGGAGCCGACTTCCGGTTCGACCCGCCGGTCGCGGACCCGCCCCCGATCGGGGTCCCCGTGCTGGCCGTCTACGGGACGGGCAAGCGAACGGGGAAAACGGCGATCGCCGGCGAGGTCGCGCGGCGGGCCGCCCGCCGCGATCTCGCGCCGATCGTGATCGCCATGGGTCGCGGCGGGCCGCCGGCCCCCCAGGTGGCCGAGGCGGGCTCGGTGACGCTCGATCGGTTGATCGCCCTCGTCCGGGCGGGGGAGCACGCCGCGTCGGATTACCTGGAGGACGCCTTGACCACGGGGGTGACCACGATCGGCGCGCGCCGGGCGGCCGGCGGGTTGGCGGGCGCTCCCTTCGCGACCAACGTCGGGGAGGCCGTCGCGGTCGGGGCCGCCCGCCACCCCGGTCTCCTCGTCCTCGAGGGGAGCGGGGCGGCGCTGCCGCCCGTCGCCTGGGACGCGGGGGTCCTGGTCGTCCCGGCGACCTGCCCGCCGGAGTACATCAGCGGCTATCTGGGTCCCTACCGCCTGTTGCGGGCCGACCTGGCTGTTGTTACTATGTCGGCAAGCCCGGTTCCCGGGTCCGAGAACCTCTCCCAGCTCTCCGCTCACCTGCGTCGTACGTTGGGCGATGCGCGGGTCTTGGTGACCGACTTCCTCCCAGTGCCGCTCGCAGATGTGCGAGGACAAGACGCGTTCTTCGCAACGACCGCCCCGACCGCGATCGCCACAACCCAGGCGCAGCATCTGGAGACCGCGTACGGGGTCCGGATCGTCGGGTCGAGCGCGAGGCTGGCAGACCGTGCCGGCCTGGCAGAGGATCTCGAGACCGCCGGTGGGTACGACGTGCTCCTCACGGAGTTGAAAGCGGCAGCCGTCGACGTTGCGTGTCGGCATGCGGCCGCCCGCGGGGCCGATGTGGTCTTCGTGGACAACCGAGCGGAAGTGACCGAAGGATCGACGGACCTGGCAACCGCCTTCGGAGAGGTCATCGACCTGGCGATCGCCAGGGGGATGGCGCGGGGGAGCGAACCCTCGAGAGGGGCCAGCGGATGAGCGAACGAACGAGGACGTCCCAGATCGTGATCTCCGATCGCGAGCCGGGGTTGCCGTTCTCCAAAGGACTGCTCGCGTCCCAGGTCATGGTGACAGGGCTGTCCCCCTACCGGGCCTACCAGGTCGCGGAGGAGGTTGAGATCCGGCTGTTGGAGCGACGACAAGCCTCCGTCACGTCGGCCGAGCTGGCCGAGGTCGCGATCGACGTGATCGGCGAGGTTGCCGGTGAGCGCTACGCGACCAACTTCGTCCGCTGGCGGGAGATCGAGACGCTCGACGTCCCGCTCGTGATCCTGATCGGGGGAGCTACCGGGGTCGGCAAGTCCACGATCGCGACGCAGCTGGCGGCGCGGCTGGGCATCGTGCGTATCGTCGCGACCGACGCGATCCGCGAGGTCATGCGGGCGATGCTGTCGGAAGAGCTGATGCCGACCTTGCACGTCTCGTCGTTCCAGGCGGACACGGCCCTGCGGGAACCCCCGACGAAGACGGCGGACGCGCTCACGCTGGGCTTCCGCGAGCAGACGGCAGCCGTCTCGGTGGGGATCAACGCCCTGATCGACCGCGCCGCGGCCGAGGGGACGAGCATCGTCATCGAGGGGGCGCACGTCGTCCCCGGATTCTTCGAGACGGATGCGCACGCCGAGCGCATCCTCTCGGTACCGTTCGTGATCGGGGTCGACGACGAAGATCGCCACCGGTCGCATTTCGCCGCCCGCGAAGACGCGGTCGCCGCGCGACCCGCGACCCGGTACGTCGAAGGGTTCGAGGGGATCCGGCGACTGCAGCGATACGTGAAGAGCCAGGCGCTCGCGCATGGCGTGCCGGTGATCCCGAACTACAGCTTCGATCAGTCGATCGCCGCGGTGATCGACCTGGTCATGGAGCGAGCCACCGCCCGCGCGGCGGGGCCGCTCGACGGCCACGCGAGCGGCGTCGCCGGAAGCAACGAACCGCGAACGAACCCGAAGGAGGGGAAGACAGCATGAAACTCTTCCTCGATACCGCAAGCATCGAGGAGATCCGCGAGATCAACCGCTGGGGCGTGCTCGGTGGGGTGACCACCAACCCGTCGCTGCTCCAGAAGGAGGCCGCGGAACCCGACAAGGTCTGGCGCCAGATCCTCGAGGAGGTTGCCGGTGACGTCTCGCTCGAGGTGACCGCGCCCGAAGCCGATGAGATGGTTGCGCAGGGCCGGGCCCTCGCCGCGATGGGTCCGAACGCCATCGTGAAGGTTCCGATGACCCCCGACGGCCTGGAGGCTGGCACGCGACTCGTGAGCGAGGGCATGCGCATCAACGTGACCCTCGTCTTCTCGGCCGCGCAGGCCATCTTGGCCGCGGAGGCCGGGGCCTACATCGTGTCGCCCTTCCTCGGGCGGCTCGACGACGTTGCGAGCGATGGGATGGCGCTGTTGCATTCGATCTGCGACATCTATGCTGTGCAGGGCTACGAGACCAAGGTCCTGGCCGCATCGCTCCGACACCCGATGCACGTGGTGGAGTCGGCGCACGCCGGCGCCGATATCGCCACGATGCCGTACGAGGTCTTCACGAAGCTCGTGAAGCACCCACTGACCGACCTCGGCATGGAGCGGTTCCAGGCCGATTGGGAGAAGCTCCAGCACCAGCTGGAGGGAGAGGCATCCACCTGATGGACACAACGACCGAGCGAAGCGCCCTCGAAGGCAAGCTCCTGCCGGAGCTGCAGCAGATCGCCCAAACGCTGGGCGTCGAGGGCACGCAGAAACTACGGAAGGCGGGACTGATCGACGCGATCGTCGCCGCCTCGACCAATGGAGAGGGTTCGACCCGCAACGGCGATGAGGCCGCGGGGACCGCGGCCTCAACGACATCGGTCGACGAGACGCCCGCCGGAGGCCGCGACGCCGTTCGCGATGCGGCGAACGGCGAGGATGACGCACCGGAACCGAGCTCGGGGAACGAGCGCGAGGACCGTGGCGACCGCAACGACCGCGGCGACCGCAACGACCGGGCGGGTGACCGGGGTGACCGTCAGGGCGCCTCACGTCCGGTCGGGCAAGGTCCCTCGGACGCCGCCGAGCGGGATCGCCGGCGCCGGCCTTCCCGTGAGGAACGCCGTCGTTCGCGCGAGGAGCGGAAGGTCCGCGACGAGCAGGATCGTACGGAGGAGCTCAAGACCGCTCCCACCCGGACCGGGATCTTGGACATCCTCCCGGAGGGATACGGCTTCCTCCGGACCTCCGGCTATCTGCCGGGCCAGGAGGACGTTTACGTGTCCTTGTCCTACGTGCGCCGGCACCAGCTCCGCAAGGGCGACACCGTGACCGGCAAGATCCGCGAACCGAAGAACAACGAGAAGTACCCCGCGTTGTTGTCGGTCGAAGCGGTCAACGAGATGGACCCCGAGAGGGCCGTCGCGCGACCGCAGTTCGACAAGCTCACACCGCTCTTCCCGGACGAGCGGTTCCGTCTCGAGAGCGGTCCGCTCGCGATCACCGAACGGATCATCGACATGATCGTGCCGATCGGCAAGGGTCAGCGCGGGATGGTCGTGTCCCCGCCGAAGGCGGGCAAGACCACGATCCTCAAGCAGATCGCGAACGGCATCATCCATTCGAACCCCGAAACGCACGTGATCGTGCTGCTCGTCGACGAGCGACCCGAGGAGGTCACCGACTGGCAGCGCACGGTCCAGGCCGCCGAGGTCGTCTACTCGACGTTCGACAAGCCGACGGACCAACACATCCAGGTCACCGAGCTCGTCCTCGAACGAGCGAAGCGACTGGCGGAGATGGGCCAAGACGTCGCGATCATCCTCGACTCCCTGACCCGTCTGACGAGGGCGTACAACCTCGGGATGCCCGCCTCCGGCAAGATCCTCACCGGTGGCATCGACTCGGCCGCGCTCTATCCTCCGCGCCGGTTCTTCGGCGCCGCGCGCAACATCGAGGAGGGCGGCTCGGTCACGATCATCGCGTCGGCGCTGGTGGAGACCGGGTCCCGTATGGACGAAGGCATCTTCGAGGAGTTCAAGGGCACGGGGAACATGGAGCTCCGGCTGGACCGGCAGCTCTCCGAGAAGCGGCTGTTCCCGGCGATCAACGTCGACGCTTCGAGCACCCGCAAGGAGGAGCTGCTCCTGCCGCCCGAGGAGCTGGCGCTGGTGATCCGCCTTCGCCGCGTCCTGCACGCCCTGGAGACGGGCGCAGCGCTCGAGCTGCTCATCGACAAGCTCCGGTCGACCAAGTCGAACGAGCTCTTCCTGAAGGACATCGCGAAGGCGCCGACCGGGGGCTGAGCCGGCGAGGA
>WNGI01002414.1_pt1 | contig 28295 bp, 22 predicted proteins | sample 5400621 | NCBI WGS metagenome assembly WNGI01 (sample SAMN13153374, study PRJNA577476) | soil metagenome | isolation source: 20 cm soil or saprolite under Garry oak tree replicate 1 | place: USA:California | collected 2016-06-15
GGCGCAAACGCCGGTAAATGTCCTTGAGCGCTTCCTCCTGATCGTGCGCTGGGTCTTTGCGCAATGCTTTTACCACGGTGTCATCGTTGGAGATGTCGATGACCTTCACTTCTTTTATGCCCAGCGCCATGATTTGCCGGATGGTCGCCAAAGTAAGCGGCTCGAAAGCCCGCGCGACCGTGACTTCGCCGTCGCGCACTTCTCCGGTCAAGACCTTGGTGGCGAGCTTCTCTTCATCGAGTTTCTCACTCAGCTTCAGAGTCTCGATATTATAAAAAAGCTTGATGACCTCTTCGTCGGAGCCGTAACCGAGAGCGCGCAGGAATGTAGTCGCTAAAAATTTCCGGCGGCGCTTGCGCCGATCGAGATAGATGTAGAGCAGGTCAGCCGTATCGAACTGCACCTCGATCCAGGAACCGCGATCGGGGATAATGCGGAAGCTGTAGAGCACCTTGCCGTTCAGGTGGACGCTCGATTCGAAAGCGATACCCGGAGACCGGTGCAACTGGGAAACCACCACGCGCTCGGCGCCGTTGATCACGAAAGTGCCCTGCGGTGTCATGAGCGGAATTTCCCCCATGTAAACCTTCTCTTCCTTGGTCCCGCGCTCCTCGCGGAGTTGGAAAGTGACGTGTAAAGGAGCGCTGTAGGTCTGACCTTCGCGCTGTGCTTCCAGCGCGGTTAGCTTGGGCTCACCAATTTCATAATGGCTGAAGTCGAGGACTGCTTTCTCGTCATAACTTTCGATCGGGAAAACCTCCTTAAAAACTGCCTGCAACCCGTAGTTCTTCCGTTTTGCAAACGAAACGTCCTTCTGAAGAAAGTCGACGTAGGAATTGAGTTGAACCTCGATGAGGTTTGGGGGCTCGATGCCCTCCTTAATGCTGCCGAAATGAATGCGCTCTGCCAGTTCTGACATAATTAGTGCTTTCCAACGCTAGAACGACACGACACCCCTGGGTGAGACGCCGTGTTTGCCCGGTTCTTTTTACGGTATTTGCCGTGTGCGAAGACGACAACAATGACACCGGATCGGCGGTGTGTCAAATTCACCACCACCGTTCCGCTGCCGATTCAGAATTTTTTCGTCGTCCGCGCGGTTAAAAATAAATCTGCCTATCTTTAACGAAAATAAATCGTGCCACAGGGGGAGTCGGGACGCAAGCTTTTTTCAACTCTACACCCTGTAGCGGGCCCGCTCTGTCGGGTCCCTCTACCATCGCCTAAATACGGCGACAGAGCGCCGTGCCTACAGGACGCTATTTGATCTCCACTTTCGCGCCGGCCGCCTCGATCTTTTTCTTCATCTCGTCGGCTTCCTGCTTCGTCACACCTTCCTTGATGGTCTTGGGAGCTCCTTCAACCAGCGCTTTCGCTTCCGCCAGTCCAAGCCCAGGAACAGCCCCGCGAACTTCCTTAATTACCCCGATTTTGTTTGCGCCCATTTCTTTCAGAATGACTTCGAAGGTCGTCTTCTCCTCCGCCGCTGGAGCCGCTGCGCCACCCGCCGCCGCCCCACCAGCCGGGGCCGCCGCTACCGCGACCGGAGCCGCCGCGCTTACTCCCCATTTCTCTTCGAGTTGTTTAACCAATCCAGCAATCTCGAGAACGGTCAGGCCGCTGAGTTGCTCCACCAATTTATCTTTATCTGCCATTTTCTTTTCCTCCAATTGCCGCCTTCGAAAGCTTTCGAAGAATTAAGTCCGGCGGCCGCCGGACCGGACAGTTTGTTTCGGTTGTTGCTCGCCTCGCTATTCGACGCGAAATCATTCTTATCCGCCTCCCTCGGGTTTAGGCGGCCGTTCTTCAGCAGGTTGTGCGGCCGACGTTTCCGGAGTTGCTTCCGTGTTTGGTTCTTCGCCGCTTGGCTCTACAGAGACCGCTGCTTTGGCCGCTTCCGGTTCCGCCGGCGTTTCTGCCTTGGCCGGTTCGACCGCAGGCATCTTGCTCGCCCTCGCGTTTAGAACCCTGGCCAACGCTGATCCGGGTTCGTTAAGTAAACGCACCAGCTTCGTCGCCGGCGACAAAAGCAAGCCGAGCAACTGCGCGAGCAAAACCTCGCGCGACGGCAATTCCGCTAGCGTTTCCAGCTCCTGGCTCGACAAAATCGACTTGTCCACTACGCCGATCTTCATCCCGGCGATCTTGAATTCGGCGATGAAACTTTTCAGGATCTTGGCCACGGGCGCGACATCCTTCTCCCCCGTCACCACAGCCGTTTGTCCGGTCAGTTTGTCCGCCACATCCGGCAACCCCGAATCGGTCATCGCTCGTTTGAGGAAACTGTTTTTCACCACATGCACTTGCGCGCCGGTCGCCGCCAAACGACCGCGAAGATCCGCGAAATGGCTCACGTTCATCCGCTGGTAATCGGTCACGAGCACAAACGGGGACCGATTCAATCTCTCGGAAAGCTCGGAAACTATGCTGGCTTTTTCGGGTCTCATGAAAGGTTGAGGGTAGTTAGTTGATAGTTGAGAGACACAAAATCAAACGCTCAAGTATGGGGAGGGATCGAGATGTATTCCCGGCGACATCGTTGCGCTAAGGGTAATCCCTTCGAGATAACGTCCCTTTGCCGTCGCCGGCCGTGCGCGCACGACCGCTTCGATGACCGCACTTCCATTTTCCACTAACGCCTTTTCTTCGAACGAAAATTTTCCGACTGGCACGGCGACATTGCCGTTTTTATCCAGCTTAAATTCCACCCGGCCGGCTTTAACTTCCTGAACCGCCTTTGCGGTGTCATCGGTGACAGTGCCGGTTTTGGGATTCGGCATCAATCCGCGCGGACCCAAAACCTTGCCCAGCTTACGGACTTCGGCCATGGCCGCCGGAGTCGCTATGGCCACATCGAAATCTTGAAACCCTTGCTGACACTTCTCGATCATGTCCTTAAACCCAACATACTCGGCGCCCGCTTCCTGGGCCGCCTTGGCCGCCGCGCCCTCTGCGAAAACGAGCACGCGAACCTGTTTGCCACTCCCGTGCGGAAGTGGGCAGGTGCCGCGCACCATTTGATCGGATTGTTTCGGATCCACCCCCAACCGAAATGAAACCGTAACCGTTTGATCAAACTTTGTCGGCGGAAATTTTTTCAGTGTCGCGACAGCGTCCGGCAAATTGTACGGTTTTCGGCGGTCCACCTGCTCGGCGGCAGTGCGATAACGTTTGCTGCGATCGATTGCCATATAAAAAGCAGTCTTAACGCCCCGCTACTTGGCCACAAATAGCCGGAGCTCCTGCGGTAAATTGGACGCGCACAGTAAGCGCGCGCCTGCAGTTGTCAAAGTGATTTATAGTTAAACGCCAGCGTGATTGCTGGAAGCATCGCGGTGTGCCCACACCACTTGAAAACAACACATCTGACCGGAGGGGATCTTCGTTTTGCCACAGATATACACAGATTTGCACAGATGAAGGGCAGGAGATTCCCGCCCTCCGGGGGCGCTTCTTACAACCTTATGTTTCCTGCGACCTTATCTGTGTTGATCCGTGTTAATGGATTCGACCAACGTTCACCACGGCGTCTGTGGCGAAAAAGTCTTAGTTCCTTTTGCCCGTCCTACCCCCACATCCAACCGGCGAGATCTGCGCCCCCTGGTGGGGAGCGAAACCTGCCGTCGGCTAGCCCGCCAAAATCGGATCGACGTTTTATCGCGCGGTTACACGCATTTTAGTATTGCAAATTGGTGACTAATCCTGGTAAAACCGGAAGTTATGAAACACCCGTCAAGTTATAGCTTATCCATTGCAGCTTTATCGCTGCTTTTATGGGTTAATCCGGCCTTGGCGCGGCCAATCGATTTCAACGAAGTTTCACTTTTCGTTCGCGCCCACGAAAGCGAAGCCTCGATCAAAGACGAGGTCGCGTCGCGAAAATTAATGCACCCGCTGACTCCTCAGCAGGAGAGTACGTTGAAAGCACAAGGTGCCAGCGACTCCCTCATTCAATCTCTCCGCAACTCGAGCTGGATCGCATCCAAAGATGACGTTGCCGCGATCGAATCGCGTGATCGCCAAATCAGATTGCACCCGCGAGAAGAAGCCCCCGCGAACCAGCGCGTCTTCGTCTTTAACGTAGCTTTTGGGCATCCGATAAATCTTAGCCAGTGGGGTGGCGCGGATTACGAGATTGCCTTCTATTCTTATCGCATTGCCGGTGAAGATTACATTGAGCCCGCGCTGATCGATAACGTCCGCACCGGCACGGATGTGTTTAGGACCATTCCCCTAATCAGCGAGAGCGACGCTTTCGCGCGAGACTGGTTTCCAACAAACGAGGTGCGAAATTGGAGATTCACGCCGTACGACGGCCGCGGCGACTTAAGAGATAATCGTTTCAACCTCAGTGATTCGGTTGCCGTGAGCTCCCGTTCGTTCACTCGGCCCATGCAAATCGATTGGGAGAATCCCGTGTTCATCGAAGGCCAGCCGTATACATTTTATCGTGTCTACGGCGCAGGCGGCGTGTCGCTGTACTATATCGGCAAAGCGACCGAGCGTAGCGCAACAGTCGCGGTCGTGACACATCGCAATGTGTATTGAACGCTTCGGTTTTGGGTTAGGGCTGGCAGGTGCAGCTCGGGTGAGTTGCACCTGTCAGTGAAGCGCAATGTAGAAGCGGCATCTTGCCGCTTGTCCTAATCAAAGCGACTCGAAGCCGCTTCTACTTTTCTGGTCGGCGACGACATCCCCGAACTGAGTGATCGCCTAATCGACCGGTGCGGAGACGTCCGCCGCTTCTACAGATGCCGCAGCCGTTTGCGAGCTGGGCGGGCCACTGCGGATAATTTTACCCTCCTTCATTACGAACGAAACCCGCTCGGTCGCGGTGATGTCAGTGGTCGGATCGCCCGGCATCGCAATAATATCCGCCAGCTTCCCTTTCTCGAGCGTCCCGACTTTAGCTGCGATGCCAAACAATTCCGCGTCGTTGGAGGTCGCGGCTTTCAATGCATCAATCGGAGTCATTCCCAAACCCGTCATGAGCGCAAATTCTTTGGCGTTTTGGCCATGTGGAAAAACGGCCGCATCGGTGCCAAACGAAATTTTGACGCCCATCTTTACCGCGTTGCGAAACATTTCCGAGCGAGCCGCACCGGCCGCTTTGGCCTTTGCCTGCAACGCCGGTGGATAGGAGTCCAGCTTGCTCATAATCCACTCAGTAGCCATTAAGGTGGGTGTAAGGAAGGTTCCTTTGTTCTTCATCAAGGTGAGCGTTTCTGGTTTCAAAAAAGACCCGTGCTCGATCGAATCGACACCAGCCTCGATCGCTTCGCGTGCCGCTTGATCGCCATGACAGTGCACGGCCACCTTCTTGCGCAAACGGTGTGACTCGTCCACTAGTGCAGCCATTTCCGCGGGTGTGAGTTGAGGAGTATCAACTTCATCGGCCAGAGAGAGCACACCGCCTGAAACCGCCGCCTTGATGACGTCAGCCCCATTTTTTACTTCGAACCGGACCGCCTTGCGAATTTCCTCCGGACCATCAGCAATACCGTGGTTGAAACCGGGTTCTTGTCCAAACAGCATGTCACGAAAGCCAGACGTACTGTCGAAATGTCCACCAGTTGCTCCTATGCCGAAAGTTGCGACCAACATACGGGGTCCCACCACAAGACCTTTGTTGATTGAATTGCGCAGAGCCACGTCGACAAATTCCGGGCTGCCAACGAACCGACTGCCGAGATCCCGCACCGTGGTGAAACCGGCCTCAACCGTCGCGCGCGCAAACGCGGTTGCCCTGATTGCCTGCTCGGAGACGTTAAGGTCCAGTTCGTTCAACCGCCGCTTATTGAAATCTCCGGAGTAATCGAGAGTCAGGTGCGAATGCCCATCCATGAATCCCGGGGACAAGGTCGTATCGCCAAGGTCGATCACCTGTGCGTCGCTCGGAATCGGTAAACTGCTGCCAGCATCGACGATCTTACTACCTTGCACAATCACAACACCGTTGCTGGCGAGTGTTTTCGATTTGCCGTCGAACAAGCGAGCCGCTTTGAGTGCGATTATTTTCTCTGGCTCGGCGCCGTGGCTCGCGCTAACGCCAGACAGAAGAAGCAGCCCGATCAAACCTAGACGAACGACGCAACGACAATGGAACTTCATCGCGCCGGTATAAAAAGTTCTGCGTGATAAAGCAAGGCTGGGACAGCCCTCCCCGCGTCTTTCTGCGATTCGGCGTTGAGTGTTCGGCGTTGGGCGTTCGGCGTTCGCTTCCCTTCGGGCTCTCATGCGAATGGCGGAACGGAGGCGTTAACCCCGAGGCGGCATTTCCGAAGATGACCTTCTATGCCTAACTTCCGAACTAATGAACGTACTTGTTTCACCTCCCCGGGTCCGGTTGAATCGCCTTCGATGAACGACTCTTTGCCTCCGGTAATCGTTGCACTTATCGCTGCATCGAGCTTGTTTTTTAACGCGAATATTGTTGGTCAGGCGACCTCGCCGCCGCCCGCCCCGGTGCCTTCGCCGAAAGAATCTCCACCACCTGCCGCCGACTACGATCTGCGTTGGGGCGTGAAAATTCCCATGCGGGACAAGGTCGAATTGAATGCCACGCTTTACCTGCCTAAAAATTCGCCGCGGACGCCCGTCATCTTTACACTCACCCCATACATCTCCGATACATATCATCCCCGCGCCGCCTATTTCGCTTCACATGGCTACGCGTTCGCGCTGGTCGATGTCCGGGGACGCGGCAATTCCAGTGGCGAATTCGAGCCCTTCGCCCAGGAGCCTCACGATGGCTACGACGTCGTCGAATGGCTGGCGCAGCAGCCGTTTTGCGATGGGAAAGTCACGATGTGGGGCGGTTCTTATGCCGGCTTCGATCAATGGGCGACGGCGAAGGAATTTCCCCCGCACCTTGTTACGATCGTGCCAGTGGCGGCGGCTCATCCACCGCTCGATTATCCGTCGATCGATAACGTCGGCCAAAACTACGACGTGCAGTGGTTCACCCTAACGAGTGGCCGCGCCGGTCAACAGAATCTTTTCGCCGACCAGAAATTCTGGCGCACGAAATTTCTCGAGGCGTATAAAAAACACATTCCGTTTAAATCGCTTGATTCATTCGTTGGAAACCCCTCCGTAAACTTTCAGCGTATTCTCAAGCATCCCACGGCGGACGCTTATTACGACGCGATGGTTCCGGCACGCGAGCAGTTCCAAAAGATTACGATGCCGATTCTCACCATTACCGGCCAATACGATGGTGATGAGCTTGGCGCCCTCAGTTTCTATCGCAATCATCTCGCGAATGCCTCATCGGAAGCGCGCGCGAAGAATTTTCTCATTATCGGCCCTTGGGATCACGCCGGCACACGGACGCCCACTGATGAAGTCGCGGGTGTGAGATTTGGCGGGGCGAGCCTTCTCGATCTCAATGATCTGCACCGGCAATGGTACGACTGGACGATCAAAGGCGGACCGAAACCGGAATTTCTCAAAAATCAGGTCGCCTATTATTTTTTGGCGGCTGGTAACAGTGGCGCGCAAGGCGAATGGAAATATGCGGACAGTCTGGAAACTCTGACAGCAAATCCGCGAACCTTCTATCTCGATTCAAAAAGTGGGGATGCCAACGGTGTCTTTCGTTCGGGAACACTTACGGTGGAGCAGCCAAAAGAAGGCGCTGATCGCTACACCTACGATCCTCTCGACACGGGCCGGGGAGAAAACGTCGAAGGCGTGGAAGACAATCAGAAAACCGCCGCGATCGACCAGCGTTACGCATTAAGCATCGGCGACGACGGCCTGGTTTACCATACCGACCCCTTGCCTAACGAAATGCCAGTGGTGGGTTGTCCGAGCGTCACCCTCTGGGTTTCAATCGACACACCCGATACCGATCTCTCGGCCGATCTTTACGAGATTCAGCCCGATGGAACGAGCATTGCGCTTTGGAACGACGTTCGCCGGCTGCGCTATCGCGAGTCGCTTCGGCAGGAAAAATTGGTCAAACCTGGCGAAATAGTGAAATGCGATTTCAACCCCGGCTTGTTTGTGGCCCGCCGCCTCATGAAAGGCAGCCGGCTGCGGCTGGTGATTTCGTCACCGAATTCGATCTTTTTGCAAAAGAATTACAACTCCGGTGGCGTCGTGGCAGAAGAAACGGCCAAAGACGCCCGCCCGGCACACGTGCAGGTCTATCACGACGCAGCGCACACCAGTGCGGTCCAACTGCCGTTCCGTTAATGCGCCGAATCCTGGGGCACGAATGCAGGATAGAGATTCAGTTATTTGCAATTTGCCGGTGTCGCGAAATTAGGCCGGAAAGTCACCAAATAGGAAGCCAGTATGTATCAAAATGATACCAGGAAAAGGCAATGCCCGAGCGGCGTCCGTTTTTACGATTTTTTTGAATCTATAAATTCCTCACAGAGAGCTTATTACAAAATAGAATAAAATGGAACGCGTTTTCGAATGATGGCCTCAAGTTGGCGCACATCATGTTAATAGGAATGGCGAGATGAAACAGTATCTCGAAACAAATTCAGAGGCTCCCAACTTATGTACCTAATCTTTTTTTGGCTCTATCTGCGGATACCCGCCTGGTGGAGTGGCGAAGAACAGTCCCCTCCAACACTGCAGCGGGTTTGACCAAGAGGTATTCAGCGCAGAAAAAACTTGATCTGCGCCGGCTCGAAGGTCAACTGCGTCGGCTTTGCATAGATCGCGGTCACTGCGGACTTCCTACTGAAGCGAACTGGCCCCACCAATCATCAGCTGCGGCCGCAAAGACTCCACGTTGATCGGTTCGCCTGTTGCTTTCAACATCAGGAGCACCTCGGAAAATTCTCCACGGACAGCCGTGGTACAAGCTCGGCAATAGTCCAGCGTTTAAAACGCTGGGTTTGGTAATGAAGTGAAGATCGAGTCCCGCCAGGGACGAAAGAAACTCTCTGTCGTCCCGATGGGACTTAACAAAGAGAAACGCATCGTTCCCAGCGTTAAAAACGCTGGGCTATTTTCCATTCAGCCCTGAATACTACGAGATGACTTCTAAGTTCACCTGGTGAAATCCGCCCTCGGCTTCGTCGTTATTATCGGGATCGTAAATTTGCTGGCCGATTTTACGTACGAAGGCGGACGCAGCATCGTCGGCCCGTTTTTGGGATCGTTAGGCGCGAGCGCAACCGTCATTGGTTTCGTGGCTGGGTTCGGAGAATTGATCGGCTACGCCCTGCGATCTATTTCCGGGTATTTCGCTGATCGGACGCAAAAATATTGGCCGATCGCATTTGTGGGTTATGCCCTCAATCAGCTCGCTATTCCCGCGCTCGCGCTCGCTGGCAACTGGCCGCTGGCCGCCGGATTCGTCGTGGCTGAACGGACCGGGCGTGCCATCCGCAAGCCGGCCATAGACGCGATGCTCTCGCACGCGGGCGAATCGATTGGTGCCGGCTGGGTGTTCGGTTTGAATCAAGCGCTCGATCAAGCGGGTGCCACGATTGGCCCACTCGTCATTGCAGCTTTTCTCTCTTTCAAAACCGGATATCGAACGGCCTTTGGTGACTTTCTGTTCCCTGCTCTGCTTTGCCTCGCCACTCTTGGTCTGGCACGATTGTTCTACCCGCGTCCGCACGAATTAGAAAAACAACCATCGCGAATTGCCGCGACCACGGAAATAGGGCGAACCTTTTGGATTTATCTCGCTGCGGGCGCACTCATTGCAGCTGGACTGGCAGATTTTTCGCTCATCGGATTCCACTTCCAAAAAGCAAAAATCATGTCCGTGAATTTGATCCCGATCTTCTACGCCGTCGCCATGGCGAGTGCCGCCCTCAGTGCGCTTCTTTTTGGACGGCTGTTCGACAAATTCGGTCGCAGTATCATTTTGCTCGCATCCTTGTTTTCGGCTGCGTTCGCGCCGTTCGTTTTTCTCTCCAGTGCGCCATTGGCGCTGGTGGGGATGGTTTTGTGGGGGATTGGGACGGGCATCGAGGGGTCGCTTCTGAAGGCGTTAGTCACTGAGGTCATTCCGCCGCGAAAACGAAGCACTGCGTTCGGGTTGTTCGATACCGGCTACGGTATTGCATGGTTTCTCGGCAGCGCGGCGATGGGCTTGCTCTACGACAAATCGATTGCTGCGCTCGTCATCTTTTCTGTTGTCACGCAAATCGCAGCGCTGCCCATGTTTTTCGCCGCCGGCAGATCGAGCAAATGAGCGTCAGCCATCGCCGACCTCTGTCCGACACAGCTCCTGGGCCGCGCGCTTCAGCCGGTACTCGGTCATGTAGGCATGTGGTGTTCTGCGCGAGTGGTTCGCGCCCGAAGCCGATTTTCCTTTGAGGGTTTGTTCCGCGTGGCCACACTCGGCCAGAGTATGTTTGATCTGCACTCATGAAAAACCACTGCGGTCTGCTGGTCGCTTTCTTCATCTCCTTGAGCAGCGCGGCCGCGCAAACGAATTCCCAAGCTTCGGCACCGGAATCGCTCGACAAATTGGCTGACGAATTTTGGTCCTGGCGCGCGACGTATGCGCCATTCACCGGAGATGACGTCAATCGAATCGAGCGCCCGGGAGGAATGCGCGATTGGTCGGCGAGCGCCGTCGCCAAACGGCATGCTGATCTCGAGCAATTTGAGGCAAGATGGAAGAAACTCGATACGACCGGATGGCCGGTGGCGCAGCAGGTGGATTATCGCTTGATCGGCTCGGCTTTATCGCGTGTCCGTTGGGAACTGGATATCAATCCACGATGGAAGCGAGATCCGACCTTTTACATCGAGCAAACACTCACGCCGGTGGTTGAAGCACTGACGGTGCCTGGTCCGTTTAACGCCGAGCGAAGTCGAGAGATTCTCACGCGGATCGAAAACATTCCTCCGATTCTCCAAGATGGAGAGGTCAATTTGGCGGGCCCTCCTGCACCGTTTGCAACGGTTACAGTCCAGGCTCTCGACAATATTCGCGATCGCCTCCGCAAGATGGGCACCGCCCTGCGTCCGGCAACGACTCTGACCGAGCAGGAATTGTTTGGCGCTACTGATCGTGCCGCCGACGCACTCGAACAATATCGCCGTCATCTCGAGGAAAAATTGTCTGCACTAACCAAAGAAACCGCGCTTGGGCGCGATGCTTATATTTTATTTTTACGGAATGTCGCAATCTCGCCCTATTCGCCGGAGCAACTCCTCGCCATGGGGCGACAGGAATGGGACCGCGCCGTGGCCTTCGAAGCGTACGAAAAGCAAAGAAATCGAAATGTGCCGCCGCTTCCTTTAGTGAAAGACATTGAGAGCTGGCGGAAGGATGCAGCCAAGAGGGAGCTGGCCACACGGGATTTCCTCCAGAAGCACGAAATTCTGACTGTTCCCGCCGCGCTGCAACATTACACGTTGCGCCCAATGCCGGAATATCTGCGCGCGCTGCAAGGATTCGGCGAAATGGATGACTTCACTTCGCCGACCAGACTGAAAGAAAATTGCGTTCGCTACCTCACCGAGCCTTCAGCGAATCTCGGTTATTTCTGGCGCGCAACCGCGCAAGATCCACGGCCGATCACTGTTCACGAAGGAATTCCCGGGCACTATTTCCAACTTTGTCTTTCCTGGAAACACGAAGACCCGATGCGGCGTCATTACTACGACTCGGGCGCGAACGAAGGCATCGGATTCTATTCTGAGGAGATGATGCTGCAAGCGGGGCTTTTCGACGATAGCCCGCACACGCGCGAGATCATTTACAATTTTATGCGTTTGCGTGCTTTGCGGGTGGAAGTCGACGTGAAACTCGCGCTTGGCGAATTCACACTCGAGCAAGCCGCAAAATATCTGGAGCAAAAAGTCCCGATGGACACAAATACAGCTCGCCAGGAGGCGATCGCCTTCTCCACCGGGCCTGGTCAGGCGATCACCTACCAGATCGGCAAACTTCAAATCATGAAATTGCTAGCCGAAGCCCGATTGCAGCAGGGCGAAAAATTCAGTCTGCGCGCCTTCCACGACTTCGTCTGGAAAAACGGCAATGTGCCGATCGCGCTGCAACGATGGGAATACTTGGGTGCGGCCGACGAAGTGCCGAATCCGAATGGAAGATAGGCTTCCAGCCTGTCCTGGCCAACAAAGCCTGCCCTGAGTGCAAGTCGAATGGGCATCCTGCTTGTCGGTTTCCTGCGACACCAGCCCGAACGAAGTCCCGCAAGAATAATAGCCGTACTTAACTTTACCACGTGATAAGAACCGCCATCAAAAGATATCGGCTTCCGCGCGATATGGAAAGCAAGGGGAATACGACAATAACTGGAATCGAGTGGACGTAATAGAGGCGCTTCGTCAACACGCGCATATCGCGACCCTCCTGGCACCCGCTTTCCGAATTCGAATGTGGAAAGAGAATTGCCAATTTGGAGCGGCCTTCTCATTCTTGGTGGACTATGAAACGCCGAATCAAGCGAGTCGCGCCATTGCAGGCAGGCAAAATGTTGGGCGTGCTTTATGCCTGCATGGGACTTATTCTTCTGCCGTTTTTCGCGCTCGCGGCTTTAGCAGGCGTCTTTGCCCAGCAGACCCAGCAGGCACAGGCGACTTCCGGCGCGCCTATGGCGATCGCGGCCGGCATGATGATTGGTTTCGGCGTACTCATGCCGGTCATATACGGCGTGATGGGATTTGTTTTCGGCGTAATCGGTGCTGCAATCTATAATCTCATCGCGGGATGGATCGGCGGAATCGAAGTGGAAGTTGAATAGCGATCGCGCTCTCAAATTGGAAACGGTGCTAAGATCGACGCCAGCCAGGCGCCAAAGAGCGTAAGTTCTCTGAAACTCAGCGGTCGTAGACCGCCGCCACCGGGAATCTAACCCTCAATCTCGAGGCCCATTTGCCGGGCGGTGCCCGCGATAATACGGAACGCCGCCTCATCGCTGCGCGCGTTCAGGTCCTTGGACTTCGTTTTCACGATATCCATAACTTGTTTGCGCGTTACTTTGCCGACTTTGGTCTTGTTAGGCTCCTTCGAACCGGCGGCAATGTTGGCGGCTTTTTTTAAGAGCACCGCAGCGGGCGGACTTTTAGTGATGAAAGTAAATGACTTGTCTTTGAAAACCGTGATAACGACCGGCAAAATGTCGCCCGCTTGTTTCTGGGTGGCGGCGTTAAATTCTTTGCAGAACGCCATGATGTTTACGCCGCGCGGCCCCAGCGCGGTACCGACGGGCGGCGCCGGGTTGGCTTGCCCTGCCGGAATCTGCAATTTGATGTGAGCTACAATCTCTTTCATAAAAGTTTTAAGCTTTAAGTGTTAAGTCTTAAGTAAATTCTCCGTGTCAACGTTCTGGTCTTAAAACTTAAAACTTCACACTTAAAACTCGCGGCTTTAGCCGCGTTCGACCTGCCAATATTCCAATTCCACCGGGGTAGCGCGGCCGAAAATCGTGACGGAGACCCGCAGTTTACCGCGCTCTGGATCGATTTCTTCGACAATGCCGTTCTGGTTTTGAAAGGGACCGTCGGCGACTTTAACCGTCTCGCCCACTTCGAAACTGACTTTCGGTTTTACCTTTTCCTCGCGCTCTTTCATCTGCGCGAGCATGTTGTCGACTTCCGATTGCCGCATCGGAATCGGCTTGTCCTTTGTTCCGGCAAAACCAATCACACCAGGTGTGTCGCGAATGAAATACCAGGTGCGGCCGACGAGTTGATTGTTCTCGTCCAGCAAATGCATGTTGACGATGAGATATCCGGGGAAAAATTTGCGCGTGGTCTCGCTTTTTTTGCCCTTCTTGATCTCTGAAACCCGCTCCGTCGGAACGAGCACCTCATAAATCAAATCGCTCATCTCCTCGGTCTTGACCCGCTTAAGGATGTTGTCGCGCACCTTGTTTTCCTGACCGGATAACACGTGCACCACGAACCATTGATCTTTGCCTGCCAGCGTCTGTGCCATAACTCAGTGCATCCGCGTGAAAAAGTGGATCACGTTAACGAGAACAAAATCGAAAAGCGCCACATAACCGCCCATCAAAAGCATGGCAATGATCACTACCAGGGTTGAATCGGTCAGCTCCTTGTAGCGGCGGATGCCCTTTTCTTTCGGTTCCCAAGGCCATGAAGCTTTTTGCAGCTCGACCTTTACTTCATTAAAAAAATTCCTGGTCTTGGTAATCACGAGGATCGTTGAGGAGTTGAAGCGTAGAAAGCGTTGCAGCGGCGCAGCCGAGGCAGCAAACATCGAACGTCCAACATCGAACATCGAACGCCGACCGATACCGGGGAAATCACATCAAACATCAAACCTCATCCATCAAACATCTCAAGAACACGCCAGGAGGGACTCGAACCCCCAACCGACGGTTTTGGAGACCGCTACTCTACCAATTGAGCTACTGGCGTAATCTTTCTCCTGCTCGTGCTCGTAATCATAATCGTAATCCCCCCTTCGACCACGAGCCGGAGCACGAGCACGATTACTAGAACTTTAGTCCAAAATATCGCTGACGCGACCCGCGCCGACGGTTTTTCCGCCTTCGCGAATGGCGAACCGTATGGTTTTTTCCATCGCGATCGGGGTAATCAAATCAACCTCAACCGCGACGTTGTCGCCAGGCATAACCATTTCTACGCCCTCGGGCAGCTTCACCTGACCGGTCACGTCCGTGGTCCGGAAATAAAACTGCGGACGATAATTGCTGAAAAATGGCGTGTGGCGGCCACCTTCCTCTTTACTCAGCACGTAAACTTCCGCCTTAAATTTCTTGTGCGGTGTAATTGAACCCGGTTTCGCGATCACTTGACCGCGCTCGACGTCTTCTTTCTTCACGCCGCGAAGCAGCACACCGACGTTGTCGCCCGCGCGCGCCTCATCGAGAAGCTTGCGGAACATTTCAATGTCGGTTGCGGTGGTCTTGGATGTTGGTTTAATGCCGACGATTTCGACGTCTTCCATTTTCTTGAGGATGCCGCGCTCCACACGACCGGTCGCGACAGTACCGCGGCCTTCAATATTAAATACGTCTTCGACCGGCATGAGGAACGGCTGATCAATCGGACGATCCGGCACGGGGATGTAATCGTCGACCGCCGCGACCAAAGCCAGGATCTGCTTCTCCTGCTCGGCGTCACCTTCCAGCGCCTTGAGCGCGCTGCCTTTGACGATCGGGATTTTGTCTCCCGGAAATTCGTATTGGGTCAGGAGATCGCGCACTTCCATCTCAACGAGATCGAGGAGCTCGGGATCATCTACCATATCCACTTTATTTAAAAATACGACGATCGCTGGCACTCCGACCTGACGGGCAAGGAGAATATGCTCGCGTGTTTGAGGCATGGGACCATCAGCTGCACTGACCACGAGAATGGCGCCATCCATCTGGGCTGCGCCCGTGATCATGTTCTTGACATAGTCGGCGTGGCCGGGGCAATCGACGTGGGCATAGTGGCGCTTATCGCTTTGATACTCCACGTGGGCGGTGTTGATCGTAATGCCGCGTTCCTTTTCCTCAGGCGCGTTATCAATTGAATCGTACGCGCGCACTTCCGCCATGCCCTTCTTCGCCAGCACGCTGGTGATGGCGGCCGTAAGGGTAGTCTTGCCGTGGTCCACGTGACCGATTGTGCCGACGTTCAAGTGCGGCTTGTCGCGTTTAAATGCTTCCTTAGCCATTTCAATTCTCCTGTTTTAACTAAACTGCCTCTTCTTTAATTACTATCATTCCGGTCCCAAGCTCACTTGGAGCCCATGACCGGGATTGAACCGGTGACCTCGTCCTTACCAAGGACGTGCTCTACCAACTGAGCTACATGGGCCGCTCTTCGTCATTCGATGCTCATCGCGTTCTCAATTATCGAGCGCGCGAGGAACCGGTTACGCTTCCCGCCAGAGAGTCAAAAGTCCCAGAGCCGCGTCAAACTTGCAATTTGAACGACCATGGGACCGCCTCGTTCTCGCAAAAAAGCGTCCGAAACGCTATCAGCACGCTTGGGCGTGTCAAAGAAATTTCTTTGGTGCAGCCGCCTCGCTCTGTCGAGGCGCCTGGTCCCGTAATATCACTGCAACGGAGCAGCGCCTCTACCTAGCGAATTCGGCTGCTGGTGACCTCTGGCTTGCCTCGGGTCAGAGCGCGGACCACCGCCGCGATTATTATGATTACGAGAATCGCGATCCCGATGTTAAGAGGTGTGAATAAACCGCCTCCTGCTGGCGTCGGGCTCGGTGTTGCTGTCGCCGGCGGGGCGTTTTTTGCCGCCAGCATGCTACGCGCGTACTGCAGCCGCTGCACCGTGTCATAATCTTCCGGTTTAATCTTTAACGCCGCCTCATAATCACTAATTGCCTTCTCGTAGTCCGTCATCAGGCTGTAGGTGTAGCCACGCTTGGTCAGAATCTCCACGTTGTTCGGGTCCTTCTGCAGAAGAAAGGCGTAATCGGCAATGGCCGGCTCGTATTGTTTCATGCTGCGACTAGCGAAGGCTCTGCGCTCATAATTTTGCGGATCGTCCGGATTTTTTTGGATGGCCATCGAAAAATCCGCAATGCCCTTGTCCCATTGGTTCAAACCGATCTGGGCGAAGCCGCGGAATTTGTAGGCAAACCCATCATCCGGTTTGAGCTGAACGGCCTTGTCGAGATCGGCGATCGCGGCATCAAACTGATTTTGCACGGACTCGGTGTAACCGCGCTCACGATAGGCCATCTCATCATTAGGAGAGACCTCGATTGCCTTGGAAAAATCGGCGATGGCCTCCTGAAGTTTACTACTCGCTCGATAGGCCGTTCCTCGATTGGTGTAGGCCCGCGCATCTTTCGGGGCCGCTTCGATCGCTTTGGTAAATTCGGCGATAGCCGCGTCGTATTGCTTCTGCTGTGCCAACTCGACGCCGCGAGCGGTATGGTCGCCGCCGCCCTTGGATTTGGCCAGGCACGGCGTAATGAAGACGCCGGTTAGTACCGCAACCGTGATTGCTATTCTGAACTGATTTTTTGTAATGCTCATTGTTCTCCTCCAGCTCATCTAGTTTTTTGCGTCATTGTTCGCCGCTAGGCGAGCAAATTAAACCGCCATCTTCAAAGAAACCAATGCCACAAACTGATTCCGTTCAAACAACCGCAGGTGTCCGAGGTCGCCCGAACCTCTCCCGAGGTTACGCCGCGGTCTTTTCCACGATTGCGATCTGGTCGATGCCGTCGTTGTTTCAATATTATCTGATTCGTTATTACGAGCCCTGGTCTCAAAATTTTTACCGATATTCTGTTGCTTGCATCGCGATTGCCCCATTCGTGTGGTACAGTTCCCGGCGCAAAGAACCATGGTTTAATCTGCAGGTTTTCGTCGCCTGTTTTTGGCCCTGTTTGCCTAACGTCATTCATCAGATAACGCAGGTGGTCGCTCTCTTCTACATGGGACCGGGTGTCTACGCCATCTTCACCCGCTCTTCTGTCATCTTCACCGCCCTGCTCGCTTTAGCGTTCTTTCCAGAGGAACGTCACGTAATTCGGCAGTGGCAATTTCAAGTCGGAACATTGCTTGGATTGGTGGGGGCATTCGGCGTCATCTGGTTTCAATCTGGCTGGCAGAGTGGTCACATCGCCTTGCCCGGATTGCTCATCGCTTTCACGGCTACATTTTGCTGGGCGCTTTACGGCATTCTCGTGAAGCGACCGTCCGCGCAACTCGGTTCCATCCGCAGTTTCGGACTGATCAGTTTTATTACATCCGCCCTCTTACTGCCGCTCACATATGCTTTCGGAAATCTCGCCACGCCGCTCCAAGTCGGCTGGCCGGTCAATGCCAACCTGATCATCTCCGCCGTCACCTGCATCACCCTCGCCCACATCTTGTACTATGTTGCCATCCGCGAAATCGGTGTCGCGCTTGCGCAAACCTTGCAATTACTTTGTCCGGTCGGCGCGCTCGCCCTCTCCGCCTGGATCTTTGGAGAGCGTCTGACACACGCGCAGCTCTGGAGTGCCGCCATCTTGCTCCTGGGCGCTTTCCTTGCCATGAAAACCAAACCGGCGGCCACAGCCGAAACCGCAGAGAATATTTAATCGTAGGGTGGCTAATCCTGGCTGCCGCCACTCCAACACTCCATTACTCCAACACTCCGTCTCTCCGCTTCTCTGTTATCCCTTGCCCAGCGCCTGCGCTTTGCGCACCAACTCGATGAAGCCAGCCCGGTAACCCTTCGCGTCGCTGCCCTTTCCTTCCTGGGCCCACTCGAGAACGGCGCCCAGCGTTCCGCTTCCTTTGTGTTCAGAATCGCGCAGAATCATTCCAAATTCCGCGACGGCGGCGGCGAACTTCAGGTCGGCAGATGCCTTCTCAAATCCCGCTCCGTTGTCAGTAAGTGCGCGCTCGATCACCTCGCTCTTGTCGCCATCTGGTTTCTTGTGACGCAACTTGACGGTCAACATTTCGTTTGAAGACGCGGCCGATGTTTCATTCGCGTTCTTATTACTGGTCGAATACTTGAGCGGATCGATCGGCGGAACGCTCGCAGCCGGATTCGCTGTGGCACCGGCCGGCACAACTTCATACAACGCCGTTACAGTGTGTCCCGCGCCGATTTCACCGGCGTCGATCTTGTCGTTGTTAAAATCTTCCTTCCGCAACATTCGCTTCTCATAGCCGATCAAGCGATAGGAGGCGACGCGCCCCGGATTGAATTCAACCTGGATCTTTACGTCCTTCGCGATTGTAACGAGCGTGCCGTTCATCTGTTCAACCAGGACTTTGCGCGCTTCATCGACCGAATCGAGATAGGCGTAGTTGCCATTCCCTTTATCGGCCAGTTTCTGCATCGTTGAATCTTTCAGGTTGTCCGTGCCGACTCCGAGGACACTGAGAAAAACGCCGGTTTTCGCCTTTTCTTCGATGAGTCGAATAAGATCGCCCTGGCTTGTCACACCAACATTGAAATCGCCGTCTGTCGCGAGAATCACACGATTCACGCCGCCTTTAATGAAATTGTCGGCGGCGATTTTATAGGCCAACTGAATTCCTTCCGCGCCGTTGGTTGATCCACCGGGTGCAAGGCGCTCGATAGCAGACAGAATTTGCTCTTTGTGATCGCCAGTCGTGGATGGCAGTGCCAGACCCGACGCACCGGCGTAAACCACAATCGCCACGCGATCGGTCTGCGTCAGTTTTTCCACCAGCAGTCGCATCGCTCGCTTGACCAGCGGCAGGCGCTCCACCGGCGTCATCGATCCGGAAACATCGAGCAAAAATACCAGGTTACTTGGCCCGCGTTTGTCGACCGCGACCTCCCGGCCTTTCAGTCCGATGCGGACGAGGCGGTGCGACGATTCCCAGGGACAACCGGCCACATCAATATTAATCGAGAACGGCTTGTCGCCCTCCGGCTGCGGATAATCATACGTGAAATAGTTGATCATCTCCTCGATCCGGACTGCATCTTTTGGCGGCAGTGAGCCGGTGTTGATGAACCGGCGGATGTTCGAATACGAGGCCGTGTCGACATCGATCGAAAATGTGGAGAGTGGATTACTCGCCGCGTCGAGGAATGGATTCTCCAGGATGTGATCGTAAGCGGCCGTGTTGAACTGGTCGCTCGGCTCTCGGAGTCCGCCGTAACTTTCGATGCCACCGATCGGCAGGTCACCCGACGCCAGTTGTTGTGGGACCGACAACGAGGAAACGACGCCATTGCCCTGCGCAATCTTATTGAACCGCTGGGCTGATGTCCGACCAGCTGTGCCGGCTGCAGCTACTTTGGATTGAGATTCATTTATCCGAGTCTTGGAGTCCGCACTCGGTTGCGTTTTCTTCCCACGCACTGCCAGTCGGCTGATATCCGGTGTGCGATAAGTGTCGACTGAGTTGGGTCCCACTTCTTCGGCAGACGGCACGCTCGAACCGGCCGCAATAGTGCCTTCAACTTCAGTCTTCGCCAGGGCTGACGGCGGCGCAGCGGAAGTCGGAGCTTCCGCCACGTAGTCTCCTTCCATTCGTCCTTCGAGGTCAGTAAATGCTTGCGGAGGCGCTGGCGGCGTCGCCAAGGGGAGGTTAATTGTTAACGAGTCGTTGCCCAACGGAGTCGACCGCAACGCCAACCCTGCAGTTCCAACATGCTTATAAGTTCCGATCGCAATCGCTCCGATTACGAAAAAAATGGCCAGCCCCGCGGCAATGGTGAGCGGTCGGGCAATTTGCCAAAACCATCGATCCCCGCAGATATCGATCAAGTTCACCGGCCTAACGACATCTGCATTTCGCTCGGCGTCGTACTCCAATTTCAGCATCTGGGCCAACTCTCGCGCTCCCGCGACGAACTCCTGCGCCTCGGCCGAGTCGGCTACTTCCAATCCCACGCGGGTTTTTTCTTCGCCTGAAAGTTCGTCCAGCGCGTAGGCGGTCAATTTTGGATCATCAATATTCATTTGTTAGGTAGCTCGAGGGTTAAAAGGAATAAAATCCTTGGAAGCTTTCGCGTATCGTTGTCGCAAGGTTCTTAACGCGGTGTGAATGAGCACGCCGACGTTGTTCGCAGTCGTTTTTGTAATCTCGGCGATTTGCTGATAGCTGAGGTCGTTTTGAAATTTCAGTTGAATCACTTCCTGTTGCCGTGGCGGGAGCGTCGCCACGATGCGCAACAAAAAGCCGGTCGCTTCCTTTTGCTCGAGTTGCTCGTAAGGCATGGGTTGTTCGTCTTCGCGCACTTCGATCAGTTTTTCGTCGAGAAACAGCATGCGTTTCTCCTTGCGACAGACGTTGAGGGCTCGATTCCGGCAGACAGTGAACAACCAAGTCGCCGGTTCGCCGTTCTGCGAAACGGGTCCCTTTCTCTCAAATTGTATGAAGGTCTCTTGCACAATATCTCTGGCTCTCTCCCGATCGCCCATGATGCGGGTGGCAAATTGCAGCAGCGGCAACTCAAACCGGCGCAGCAGTGTCCTTGTCCGGTCCATCTCCGCGTTCACGGCTGCTTCGGGCATATCTTCAAGAAGGTTAACCCTGGAGTCGGCCGAATCTTAGCGGGTTTTTGCAGAATTCGGCGAATGCTACCGAATGCTGGATACTGGATGCTGGATACGAGATAGTGCGCGTTTCAGCCTGATCCAGCATCAAGAATCTAGCATCCAGCATCACCCTTTGTTCCATGCAACAACTCCCCCGTGCCATCGGGACGTTGTCCCTGATCTTCATCCTGTTTTTTTGCACGTCCGGCGGCCCATACACGACGGAGACGCTGATTCACTCGGTAGGTCCCGGATTGGGCCTGCTTATCTTGCTGGTCGTACCGGTGGTCTGGTCGCTACCCGAGGTCCTGATTGTCGGTGAGCTTGCGAGCATGTTGCCGGAAGAAGGCGGCTATTACCGCTGGGTCGATCGCGCTTTTGGCCGCTTCTGGGCATTTCAAAATGGTTGGCTCACCTGGATGTACTCACTCGTGGACATGGCGATCTACCCTGTGCTTTTCAGCCAGTATCTGCGCTACTTCATCCCGGAACTTGATGCGCGATTCGAGTGGATAGTATCGCTCGCAGTGATTTGGGGCGCGACATGGATCAATCTTCGCGGCTCGTTACGCGTCGGTCGCGCATCAGTCGTCGCTGGCTGCTTCGTTATGCTCGGGTTTTTCGCCATGGTGGTGGCGAGCGCGCCGCATGTTGCGCACATTCCGTGGCACCCGTTCGCGTCTGGGAAAGGAAAAGGAATAGACGGGCTCGCCGTGGGCCTCTCGATCGCGCTTTGGAATTACATCGGATGGGACAACGCGTCGACCGTGCAGGGCGAGGTCAGGGAAGCGTCGCGCACCTATCCGCGGGCGCTTGCCATTGCGCTCCCTTTCGTGACCGTCGGCTACATTGTGCCCTTGCTTGCTGCGCTCGGCGCGACCGATTGGATAACCTGGACTGATGGTGGATGGCCGCAGATTGCCGCGGCCGCTGCCGGTGGCGCAGGCCGGTGGATCGGAGCCTGGATCGCACTCGGCGGGATGGTGAGTGCATTGGCCCTCTTCAACGCATTATTACTCGGCTACTCACGAATCCCCTTCGTGCTCGCGAACGATCGTTTGCTACCCCAGGCTCTGGCTAAGATTGACGCACGCAGCACGCCCCGAAATGCCGTGCTCATCTCGGCGGTGTTCTACTCATTTTTCGTGCTCGTGCCTTTCGGCAAATTGGTAATTGCCGACGTCCTGCTCTATGCGCTGGCGCTCTTCCTTGAATTTGGCGCCCTCATCCAACTTCGGAAAACCGAGCCATCGCTGCACGGATCGTTCCGAATCCCGATGAGCCGTGCCGGCGTGATGGCGCTCGCCGCAGTTCCCATGCTCGTTTTGATCGGCGTTACTATAATCTCGTTTCGCGATGGCGAGTATGGCGTTCCGGCTGTGATCGGCGCCGCAGTGGCGATTGGAGTCGGCCCGATTATCTACCGCCTGGCACTGGTCCACGCGTTGAAAAAATAATGCGGCTCTCGTTGAGCGCCGCTAAAGTCGACCAGCACTGCGCTAGCAACGTGAATCTCAAAGCTTATCTCCGCTCACGCCAAAAATTGATCGACCGCGTTCTTGATCGTTATCTGCCGAAAGAAAACACCCGGCCCGCCACCATTCACAAGGCGATGCGTTACAGCCTCTTCGCCGGCGGAAAGAGGCTCCGCCCGATTTTGACCCTGGCCGCGTCCGAAGCTTGCGGCGGCAAAATCGAAGCGGCGCTGCCCCTCGCTTGCGCCATGGAATGCATACATACCTATTCCCTCGTGCACGACGATCTGCCCAGCATGGACAACGACGATTTCCGGCGCGGTCGCCCCACTTGTCACAAGGTTTTCGGAGATGGGATCGCCGTCCTGGCAGGCGACGCTCTTCTCACTATCGCTTTCGAAATCGTCTCTCACGCTAAACCGTCTCGCCGCTACGATATGTCTACCTTGCTGCGCGAAGTCGCAGTCGCCGCCGGGAGCCGGAAGCTCATCGCCGGGCAGGTGGCCGATCTTGAGGCCGAAGGCAAGAGAACCGAGCGCGAAGAGTTACGTTACATCCACGAAAACAAGACCGCCGCAATCCTGACTGCGTCGGTCTGCCTCGGCGCGATGAGCGCCAACGCGCCAAGCAAAGAACTGGCCGCCATGACAAAGTTCGGGCGCGCACTTGGCCTGGCCTTTCAAGTCATCGATGACATCCTCGACGTGACTCAAACTTCCGAGAAACTCGGCAAAAGCGCAGGCAAGGACATTGCCGCGCAAAAAGCTACTTATCCGGCGGTTATCGGTCTGGAAAAATCACGCGCCGAAGCAAAACGCCTGACAAAAAAAGCGCATGACGCCTTGTCGATGTTCGGCCGAAACGGGCAAGCGCTGCATGCTCTGGCCAATTATCTCCTGGAACGCGAGTACTAGAGTGACGTCACGGTTCTCGTTGCGGACTGACTGTAATGCGCAAGCGAGACGCTTACGTCACCATAGGCCGTTTATTATCAGCGACCGACGGTCCTAAGAAACACCATGACCGCGACGGCGATCGTGATTTCCATGAGGGCGGCCACACCTTGAACTTGCTTCCGATTTCGCATTCTAGAAATTATAACAACAATGGCGCGACGACGTCACTATCTATTTTCCGGTTGTCGGACGCTGAATCGGGCTTCCCAAAACCGAGAAAATCACGCCAACGCGAGATTGGGATCAATTTCCTGTGCAATAGCGGAGGCAAAACCGCTTGCGAGCTTCAGCATTGCAGCGAACGCGATCATTGCTGCGTTATCGGTACACAGCCAAGGCTCGGCGCTCCTGAATTCCAAGCCGGCGTCAGCGCAGGCCTGCCGCAATTGTGCTCGCAAGGCGGTGTTACAGCTGACGCCGCCGCTGATCGTGACAAGATCGACATCGTACTTCTGCCCTGCCGCGATCGTTTTGCGCACGAGAACGTCAATGATCGCTTGTTGAAATGATGCGCAGAGATCGGCTAAGAGCTTGCCATCCTGGACAGATACGATGGATCCGCCCGAGAAGCGATCGCGGTTTGGGATCAGACCGATTTTCGGCAATAAATAGCGCACCGCGGTCTTCAATCCGCTGAAGCTGAAATTTTCTGAATCGAGCATGCTGCGCGGAAGATCAAACCCTTCCGGATCTCCATTGCGCGCGAGCTTTTCAATCTCCGGTCCGCCGGGATAACCGAGGCCTAACAACTTCGCCACTTTGTCGAAGGCTTCGCCGGCAGCATCATCAACCGTGCGTCCAATGATCTCATAATTGCCGATACCGCGGATAGAAACCGTCATGGTATGCCCGCCGCTAACAACGAGCGAAACATTAGGTTTAATTTCGGATTTGGTACCGTCCGGGCCGTGTTCCGCAAAAAACGGCGAAAGCAAGTGCCCCTCGAGATGGTTAATAGCGAGGTAAGGTTTGTCGAAACCGATGGCCAACCCTTTGGCGACCGATGCGCCAATCATTAGCGAACTAGCCAGACCCGGTCCGCTCGTCGCGGCGAACGCGTCAACGTCGGGCAGCTCGATTTTTGCTTTCCGGATGGCACGCTCGAGCAGTGGCAGTGCATGCACAAGATGATTGCGTGACGCGACCTCGGGAACGACCCCGCCGAACTTTTCGTGCTCCTTGGTTTGGGAAGCCACTTCGCTGGCGAGTAATTTGCTGCCGCACAGGATGGCCACGGCGGTTTCGTCACACGACGTTTCGAACGCGAGGATCGTTGCCACTTTTTTAAGCTCCAAATTCCAAAGCCTGCCCTGAGCGAAGCCGAATGGGTTCCAACATCCAGAGAAGCTCAAATCTTCCAAATCCCAAAAGAACCCGGCCCACAGCTATTGGAGATTTGAATTTTGGTGCTTGTCTGGAGCTTGGATGTTCGATTTTGGAACTTCCTGCGGCGCCGCTCAGTCCCTACCTAGGACATTGACGCGTTACTTCTTTACCGCTTCCGGCTTCGACGAGTTCTGCTGCGCGTAAATGATCACGCCCTTGAGTGCATCGATGGCCCGAAGCATTTGCGGATCCTTCGCTTTGATCAGATTCTTCTCTTCATCCGGTTTAACATTCTCACTGCGTAAAGCAAACAGCGTGCGCTCCTGCTCGGCAGTCATGGGCACACGAATGTTGGGCGAGACACCATTGCCGTGAATAACCTGCTTGCTTGGCGTGTAATACTTCGCGGTCGTGAAGCGGAGGGCCGAGCCATCCGGCAATTGTAAAACATTTTGCACCGAGCCTTTTCCAAAAGTTGTTTCACCAATCAAAATTGCACGGTGAAGATCTTTGAACGCACCGGAAACGATTTCCGCGCCGCTCGCGCTCCCTTCGTTAATCAGGAGAGCCATCGGGAACTGCGGCCGCTGCTTGGCCACAGCTGAAGTGGAATATTCACGCTGCTGAGATGCGGCGCGTCCCTGTGTCGAAACAACCTTGGTGCTAGCGGGCAAAAATTGCGAGCACACATCTACCGCGCTGTTCAAAAGCCCGCCCGGATTATTTCGGAGATCAAGGATCAGGCCCTGCATACCTTGTTTTTGCAGATCATCCAACGCTTTCGACAATTCATCAGCTGTCGGTTCGTTAAACTGAATCAACCGGATGTAACCGATCTTAAACGAACCGGTCAGCTCCTGATCAAGCAGACGTGCGCCCTTCACGCTTTGCACTTTTATTTCCACCCGCTCGAGAGTGTAATCCTTTACTTCCTTGGTCGATGGTCGCAACAAGGTCAGTGTTACTTTCTGTCCCGGCGCACCGCGCAAGAGATTGACCGCGTCTTGCAGTTCCATTCTATCAGTGGCGGTGCCATTTATTTTCAAAATCTGATCACCGGAAAGAATGCCAGCCTGGGCCGCCGGTGTGTCTTCCATTGGAGAAACAACTGTGGGCAACCCATTTTTCATTGATACTTCGATACCCAAACCATTGAAGCGACTGCGTGTATCCTCCTGCATGTCGCGAAAGTCATTTGGATCCATGTATTGGCTGTGGGGATCGAGAGATGCGAGCATTCCTTTCATCGCCGAGGTGATGAGTTCGTGATAGCTCGTCTTGTTTGCGTCGACGTAGTCCTGCCGCAGTAACTGCACGGCCTTGGCGAAAATGGCGATTTGGGAATAACCATTATCGTCATCCTCGGCCGCGGTCAGAGTGCGATGAAAATGAACGCTCAGAAAAACGCTCAGCAGCAGGAACCCTAAAAATGTGCTAAGGAGGGGCCGCTTCATGTTCTACATTGTCAGTTGAAAAAGCTTCGGAACATCGCTCATCCGAATTTTTTGGCAACGCACAAACCTCGTCCTAAACTTCGCGCCTAAAGAAATTGAGGTCTCTGCAGATGAAATTCTTACGCTCAGTTCCGCAATCGCGAGAGTCAGTAACGGAGCGAATTCCTGCGGGCCTGCGGGGGGTCATGCGAATTGCGACAAAAATCGCGCTCTTCCTTATCGCTTGCCTATCGACCGCGATCGTCTGCGCCGTCCAAAGCCCCGACTCTGAATACGAGTCCGTAGCCGAGGAATATATCAAAGGTTTTCTGGCGGCGCGGCCCATTTTCGCGACCTCGCTCGGTTTCCATGAGTACGACGGCAAAGTGACTGATTACAGTCGGCTCGCACTCGACGCCGAGCTTTCGCGACTAAAACGTTTTGATGATCGGCTGAAAATTTTTGATCTGAAAAAGTTGAGCCAGCGCCAGGCGATTGACCTACGCATTCTGCAAGCTGCGATCAAAAAGGAGATTTTTCAGCGACAGGACATGGCCATCTTTGAGCGCGACCCCATGGTTTACGCACGCGCTGCCGACATAAATGTTTATATCAAGAGAAACTTCGCGCCCCTCGACGATCGAGTGCACAGCATCGTGCTGATTGAGTCGCAAGTGCCGAACATTATCATCGCCGCTAAGACGAATCTCGATGCCGTGCTGCCGAAGCCATATGTCGAGCTGGCGATTCAGATCACGAAGGCAGCGACGGAATTTTTGAAAAATGACCTGGTCGCTGCCACGGCGGATGTGAGGGACGACCGGATTAAAGCCGAACTCATCGACTCAAATCGCAAAGCTACTAGCGCCCTGACTGATTACGCGACCTGGCTGGAACGGGAAAAACTACCGAAAGCATCCGCCGATTTTGCGCTCGGTGTTGAGAAATACGGTCGCATGTTGTCGGAAACCGAATTGGTAAGTCTCGCCCCGGAAAAAATTCTCGAAATTGGCTTGGCCAAACTGAAGGAAGAACAGCAAGCATTTGCGGAGGCGGCCAAGAAGATCGATCCGGATAAATCTGCCACCGAGATTTTCAAGCAGATTCAACATGAACACCCCGCGCCGGAGAATTTGATTCGGGATGTGGCCAAAAACCTGGAGCTAATTCGGAAATATGTTGTGTCTCACAAATTGGTGACCATTCCTTCCGAAGTTCGCGCCCAGGTTAAAGAAACGCCACGCTATCGCCGTGCCACGTCGTTCGCTTCAATGGACACTCCAGGGGCTTTCGAGAAACGGGCCACCGAAGCTTATTACTACGTCACTCCGACGGAACCGGATTGGCCGGACAATCAAAAGGAAGAATGGCTTACCGCCTTTAACTATTATACTTCGGATATCGTCTCGATTCACGAAGCTTATCCTGGGCATTACGTGCAAATCCTGCGGTTAAACGCTTCGCCGGCGAGTAAAGTCGAAAAGATTTTCGGCAGCTACGCTTTCATTGAAGGCTGGGCCCATTACTGCGAAAAAATGATGCTCGACCAGGGCTACGGCGGCACGACCGTCGCAACCCCGAGCGAGGAAGATGTCAGACATGCGGCCAAGTATCGCATGGCCCAGGTTGATGAAGCACTACTGCGTCTCTGTCGCTTGTGCGTGTCGATCAAAATGCATACGCAAAAAATGACCGTCGAAGAAGCGACAAAGTTCTTCCAAGACAATTGCTACTACGAGCCAAAACCCGCGCGGGCCGAGGCGCTGCGCGGAACTTTTGATCCCGGTTATCTGAATTACACGCTGGGCAAATTGCAGATCTTGAAGCTTCTCGATGACTACAAAGCGCAGCAAGGCAATGAATTTTCCCTGCAAAAATTCCATAACGAACTGCTGAATCACGGCATGCCGCCGATCCGCCTGCTGCGCGAGCTTATGCTCAAAGACAAGAACAAATGGGACGAGGTGCTTTAGGTAGGGACGCCGCGCTGAGGCGTCCGCGGACAGCGCAGCGCGCTGCCCCACCATTGCTACAGGACAGAGGCCGCCCAGGGGCCCGTCATTCCGAACGAAGTCGAGGAATCCCGCTACGATGCCTGTGAGGAAGCTCCGCGGGATCCTTCGACTTCGCTTCGCTCCGCTCAGGATGACATCACGCTTGGACTCGCCGATCT
>WNGI01001365.1_pt1 | contig 28272 bp, 24 predicted proteins | sample 5400621 | NCBI WGS metagenome assembly WNGI01 (sample SAMN13153374, study PRJNA577476) | soil metagenome | isolation source: 20 cm soil or saprolite under Garry oak tree replicate 1 | place: USA:California | collected 2016-06-15
GGCGCAGGCGCAGCTCGAAGTCGCATCGGATCGCCAGCGACACCTGACCGAGGAGTTTGCGTCAGCAACCGGACGACTCGAATCGCTGCAACTCGAGCTTACCACACTTTCGAGCGCGGATGCACAGCTTACCGAACAGGTGTCCCACTGGCAAAGTGAGCTGGACGCCCGCCAGGCAACATTGCAGGATTCAGAAGAAAGGCTGGCCGACGCGGAGCGCGCCGTTCGCGACGTCGACGAGAGACTTTCCGCCGACGAACACGCCCTCGCCGAAATGCGTCGTCGCGCGGCTCTGCTCGGCGAAGAGCTCCACGCAGCGGAGCTTCGCTTCACCGAGCTTTCTGGTCGACGCGCAGCGATTCGGGAACGTCTCGAGGCCGAGTGGAAAAAGCCGGTCGACGAATTACTGGCCGGGGCGGAGTCTTTGGAGCTGGATGACGAGTCGCTGCGTGCGGAAGCGGCGGTCGTGCGCGAGCAGCTCGATGCCCTGGGACCAGTGAACCCCCTCGCCATCGAAGAACATGAGGAAGAAACAAGGCGTCTCGGCTTCCTCACTACGCAGCGCGATGATCTCAATTCGGCCAAGAACTCGTTGCAGCAGGCAATCAGGGAGATCGACACAACGGCGCGCGAGCTGTTTCTGCAGACGTTCGTCCGCGTGCGCGAAAACTTCCGCAACATCTTCATGACGCTGTTCGGTGGAGGCGAATGCGACCTGCGCCTGGAGAATCCGGAGAGCCCGCTCGAAGGTGATATCGAGATTCATGCGTCCCCGCGCGGCAAGCGCACCCAGAGAATCCACTTGCTCTCGAGCGGCGAGAAAGCGCTTGTAGCGCTTTCTCTGCTCTTCGGAATATTTTTGACAAAGCCGAGCCCGTTCTGCCTTCTCGACGAGGTAGATGCACCGCTCGATGATCAAAACATTGGACACTTCGTACGCATGCTGAACCGGTTCAAGTCCAAAACCCAGTTCATCGTCATCACGCACAACCCGCGCACCACGACGGAGGCGGCGGACGCGGTGTATGGCGTCACAATGCAGGAGCCCGGAGTATCTTCGCTGGTTAGCGTCCGCATGCGCGGGAGGACGGTCGACGAGACGATCACGCCGGCACATCCAGCGCACACACCGCAGCTGCACGACGAGCCAGAAGCCGCCGAGACAGCCCCAGTCACCGCGTAAAATGCTAGTCGTCATGCAGCACGACGCGACGGCGAAAGACGTCGATCGCGTCGTCAGTATAATCCAGGAGATGGGCTACGAAGCGAGACCGATGCCCGGTGCTCAGCGCACAGCGGTCGGTCTGGTCGGGAATGATGGTCGCGTCGATGCGTCGCGGCTCGAAGCTCTGCCTGGCGTCGCGCAAATCATTCATGTGACGCAGCCATACAAGCAGGTTTCACGCGAATGGCGATCAGAGAACACTGTCGTCGAGCTGGCTCCTGGCGTTTCGGTGGGCGGTGAGAGCGTAGTAGTGATTGGAGGGCCGTGCTCCGTTGAATCTGAGGAGCAGATTCTCTCCGCCGCGCGAATCGTGAAGGCGGCCGGCGGCAACGCGCTGCGAGGCGGCGCATTCAAGCCACGCAGCTCGCCGTATTCATTCCAGGGCCTCGGGAAAAAAGGGCTCGAGCTGTTGGCCCGCGCCGGTCAGGCGTCCGGCTTGCCGATCGTGACGGAAGCAATGGATGCCGAGGGCGCGCAAGTTGTAGCCGAAGTCGCCGATTGCATCCAGATCGGCGCGCGCAACATGCAGAACTATTCGCTGCTCAAGACTGTCGGCAAGATGAAAAAGCCGGTGCTGCTAAAGCGGGGGATGGCAGCGACAATCAACGATCTTCTGTTGAGCGCGGAGTACATCCTTGCCGAGGGCAACGAGAATATCATCCTGTGCGAGCGGGGAGTGAGAAGCTTCGATCCGGCCGCGCGCAACATGTTAGATCTGACCGCTATTCCGATAGTGCACCGGCTCTCGCATCTGCCGATAATCGCCGACCCGAGTCACGGAACCGGACTGCGCGACAAGGTCATTCCAATGGCGCGCGCCGCGGTCGCTGCCGGCGCCGACGGAGTGATGATCGAGGTGCACCCCGAACCCGATCGAGCTTTGTCGGACGGCGCGCAGTCGCTGTACCCCGACCAGTTTACTCAGCTGGTTGGAGAGCTGCGCGCAGTGGCGGCCGCGATCGGCCGCAACATTCCCTCGGCAAAAACGGGAACGGCATAAGCTCTGCCGGGTAGCAGTCCACTATGAAACTTAGTTGGACGGTCACGGCTTTACTCGGCATTCTACCGTGCGCGGCTCAGGGACAAAACGCTGACGCGATTATCGATCGCGCTGTCGCGGCCTATGCGCGACTCAACAGCATGCGTGCCGAGTTCCGGCAGACGCTGACCAATCCACTCACTGGCAGCACGCAAACGACGAGCGGCGTCATTTTGCGCAAGAAGCCCAATCTTCTCAGCATCAATTTCAACAGCGGTGACCGCGTTGCCGCTGACGGCTCGACCCTCTGGGTCTATCTGCCAAGCAGCCTACCGGGTCAGGTAGTGCGGATGCCTTACACCGGCGGCAACGCCAGTGCGGTCGACCCCGCCGACCAGTTCTTGAATTCTCCGCGGACGCGCTTCACGGTGGCGTCGGCTGGGACGGCGATCATTGGAGGTCGATCGACGCACATCGTCACTCTAGTGCCTAAGAGATCGAACCCGACATTCACCACAGCGAAAGTATGGATCGACGACAGCGATTCCAGCATCAGGCAGTTTGATGTAGAAACGGCGAACGGGCTCCGGCGCCGCGTCGTCATCATGAGCTTCACGGCGAATCCGGTGCTGTCAAAAACGACGTTCCGGTTCGTGGTTCCGAAAGGAGCCAAAATTGTCGATCAAGCCGTGGGAGCGACGTTTTAGTTTTCTGCGCGTCGGTTAGACGTGCAGTAACGGTACGTCTCCTCTCGAGGCTCACCCGCTACCCCTAACCAACCCTCCGAGGGCCGCCAGCTTTTTCGGGTCAACCCCCCGCCGCCGCGCGATCTCCACGGCGGCGGCGGAGAGCGAACGGTAGACTTCCAGTGCCGCGGGATGACTCTGCAACGCCCGCAGGTGCTTCCCCACTGTCTCCGCGTCGCCACGCATGATCGGACCAGTCAGTGCATCGTCAGGCAGTGCCTGCTTCATGTTGGCGAGCGCCCCACTCATCAGGCTCTCGACCGCGTGGTAAGCGCTCGCATCCGGAATGCCGATGTCGTGCAGTAGGTGGCCGGCGACCGATGCGAGCACCACCGGAAAATTGGATGAGATGACAGCGGCTGCATGGTAGGCTGGCTTCCTGCCAGGCGGTATCTCCAGCACCCGGGCTCCGAGGTGACTAGCCAGTCGGCGAGATGCATTCTTCGCCGCGTTGTCGCCATCCACTCCTATCCATCCCTGTCGCAGTAGCTCAGCGGATACTTCCGGATCGCTGAATGGAACGAGTGGATGGAAAGTCCCACTCGGAAAGCCGGCCTGGGTGAGCGCATTGAGCCCGGCCGGTTCAGCAATCGCCGAGGTGTGCCTGATCACCGTTCCGCGCGCGATGCGGCCGTCTCTCGACGCGATTGTGACTTCGTCGATGGTCTCGTCGAGCTGTGGATCTCGCACGCATACGATCACGATGTTCGCGCGCGACACGTCGCTCGGGATGGTGCCGGTCGACGTTGCCACACCCGAAGGCCGTTTGCCGTGAATTCCCACAACCTCGACCCCTGATGCGCGAAAGGCGCGGAAGAGTCCACGCCCCACGTGACCTGGTCCGATAATGAATATCCGTTCGCTCACGGACGTCTTCCGCCGTCGGTTGCATCGATATCGTCAGCGACGGCGGCCTGTGCCATTGCCCGGCGGAGCAGATCGTGTTCCGACTTTGCTCCCCGCGCGAGCTCCAGCGCCTTTTGCAGCGGCTTATCCACCGACGCGCGCCGACGAAACTCGGCCTCCGTACCGAAGACATAGCGCGCAATGTCAAAACCGATCAGGCGCGAGACGAGCGGCTCTGCCTCATCATAGGTCGCCCGCGGAACGTCGATGCCGCGCGCCCTCATGCGGTTCCAGATTTCTTCGCGCATTGCTGGCGTCACCACGAAGTCGGGAGCGGTAACACCGCCCGTCCCCTTCAGGAAGAGCGCGTAGTCCGCGATGGCATCTCTGAAATGACCCGCATCCGCACCGAGGGCGCGAAGGAAGTTGCCTTCGGCGATGGGTGTGGTGCTATCTCCCGCAATCAAGTCGGGAGTAATTCCGCCACCACCATAGACGGTGCGGCCAGCGTCGGTGTGGAATTTCTCGCGCTTCGGCGGAGGCGGCTCCTCGGAGTCGTCATCACTGAGAAGACGTCGGGTGATGGAACGACCCGCTGGCGTGAACCAGCGCGCCGTTGTGATCTTGAGGCCGCCTTGCTCCCCGAATGAGATCACGCTTTGTGCGCTTCCTTTGCCGTAGGTCGGAGTGCCAATGATGACTGCACGGTCGTGATCCTGCAGCGCGCCGGCGACAATTTCCGCCGCGCTGGCACTGCGGCCATCGACGAGCACCAGCAGCGGAAGTTGCGGCCAGCGCTGCCGCGCGGTGTCGGCATATTCGCGGTTCGACTCCGGCAACCGGCCGCGCATGCTCACGATCTTCTGGCCAGGGTTCAAAAAGAGATCGGAGACTCTCACACCCTGATTGAGCAGCCCTCCGGGATTCGTGCGTAAATCGAGGACGAGAGTCTTCATGCCGCGCACAAGGAGACCAGCAATCGCGCCGTTCAGCTCCTTGGCCGTGGAATCGCTAAACGCCTTGAGATCGATGTAGCCGACGCCCTCGTTGAGCATGGAAGCTCTCCGCACGGCACTCTGGTGAATTGTCGTGCGCTGAAGTCTGAGCTCAATTGGCGCGGTGATTCCTGGACGCTCGATCTTGAGTGTGACAACGCTGCCAGGCTTTCCGCGCAGTACGCGCGATGCTTCCTCGTTCGTCCACCCCTTCGTCGGCTTTCCGGCTATCTCCACGATGCGATCGCCCGGCTGCAGCCCGGCGTGTTCCGCTGGCCCGCCTGGAAGCGGAGCTACTACGATCAGCCACCCATCGCGCAGATCTACTTCCACCCCGAGTCCGGCGTAGTTGCCAGTTGTGGTTTCGTTGAGTCGCGCAAACCGGTCGGGTGGAAGAAAAGTCGAGTACGGATCCCGTAGTTCGTACAGCATTCCTTCCACCGACTTGCGGTACAACGCCGAGTCCGTGACGGGATCGACGTAATCATTTTCGACACGCCGGAATACACTCTCGAAAAGCTGCGCGCCTTCGTAAGCGGTGAACGTTCCGGTGCGCGCTCCGCGCTGGAGGAGCCAGCCTCCAGTAACCAGGGATCCAATGAGTGTTCCCGCGACGATGATAGTGCGAGTCCGGGCAGAGGAACCTGGCAGCCTGAGTTTCATGACTTTCTTCAACTCCTGATGTTACCAAAAGGTTGCGGGAACGCCGCGGCAAGAGATGAGGTAACCCGCCCCTGAACCGTCATCTCGTCATCCGCGCCATCTATCAACTTGATCGGTCCGCACTCTGGATGGGAGTCTTGCCACTTGGGATCGGCGAACTCGCGGAACGCGCTGTTGACCCGCTCATGGAAGTCGTCTCCGGTTCGCTCGATTCTGTCGCGCGCTCCGCGCGCATCGGCACGCCCGAGCCCTTCGGCGGCCCCGACATCCAACAACAGCGTTAGATCCGGAACCAGGCCGCCGGTCGCCAGGCGATTCGCAGCGCGTACCTCCGGCTCGGGCAGCCCACGTCCCACGATTTGATACGCGTAGGTAGAGAGGAAGAACCGGTCGACAAGAACGACGGTACCTTCGGCAAGGGCGGGTTGAATCTCCCGCGCGATCAACTCAGCGCGTGACGCCATGAAGAGTAGCGCCTCGGTGGCAGCGGTAATCTCCTTTTCAGGATGTAGCAGAATCTCTCTGATGGAGTCGCCAACGGGTGTGCCCCCTGGCTCTCGCACTGCTATGCAGGAGATGCCAGCGGAACCGAGCCGCTCCGCGAGCAGACGGATTTGCGTCGTCTTCCCCGCGCCTTCAGCTCCCTCGAAAACGATGAGCTTGCCGCGCGCCATGTTCAGGAAAGGGTAATGATCGGGCTCGCGGCGCCCTTTTTCATACCGTCCATGATCCACTGATTCACGCGCAGCATGAGCTTGTCGAAGTTTTCCTGCGCGGTAACGGCGCGCTGATAAGACGGTTGGGTCTGGATTTTCTCGAGGAGGTTGTCGAGCTGCTGCTCCATCTCGGGCGTCGGGTTTTCCCCACGCTGGATAAACTGCTGCGCCTCTCCGCGCAGCTTCTCCATCTGTTGAAGAAGAGCCACGGCTTGGCGATCGTCGTTGAGCGCTTCGCTCGAGCGCTTGAGCGCCTGGTACTCGGGACTCTGCCCGATCAATCTCCCGAGCTCCTTGCCTTTCTCCTCGAGCATCGCCTCTCCTTTCTTCCCTTTGAGCTAGACGCGCCGAGCGAAGACGAAGCGCTCACGTCCGGTGAGGTCTAACAGCACTTCGATCTCGGCGTATCGCCCGTCGACTGCAATCATCTCAGCGACGCTTCCGGCGCGACGAGTATCGACTTCGATGGCGAGGAATCCACCTGACGAGAGTGCGCTCGGCGCCTGCCCAACGAGCTCACGCGTCACGGATAACCCGTCTTCCCCACACAGAAGAGCGAGGCTCGGCTCCCAGTCGCGGACATCAGCCGGAAGGTCAGGGACCTCGGCAAAACTCACGTATGGCGGATTGCAGACGATTGCATCGAGTGTCTCGGTCATCAGCGGGGCAAGCAGCGAGCCGTGACGGAACTCGACCGGCGATTTCAGAGCGGCGGCCAGAGCACGACTATTCGCAGCAGCAACATCCAGAGCGTCGCGCGAGATGTCAGTAGCGAAAACCAGATCGAACTTCCGCTCGAGTGCCAGGGACAGCGCAATTGCACCTGATCCCGTTCCGATGTCCGCAATCGTACGCGTTCTGGAAGTGGCCCGCTCGAGCACGCGATCGACGAGGACTTCCGTCTCGACACGGGGAATGAGCACGCGCTCGTCGATGTCCAGCGTGAGATGCCTGAAAGAGGCGCGCCCCACGGAGTACGCGAGTGGTGCGCCACCGGCGCGCTTCATCGCGGCCCGTATCACCGCTCGCGCAACCTCCGGTGATGCGTCGCCGACCGCGTTTGCGGCCGCCCAGAATTTCGGCACGTCGAGGACAGCAGCGACGATCTCGCGCGCTTCGCGCTCGGCTTCCGGCAAGCCTTCGGCTTCGAGCATCGACGTGCACCCAGCGAGCAAGTCGCCAATGGTGCCGATTGGCAGCGTCGTCGGAAAGAATGAAGCGCCGCTGCTACTCACCGAGCTTCTCCTCCACGTCCGCAACTTTGAGCGCTTCTATGAACGGCTCGATGTTCCCGTCCAGCACTTTGGTAAGCTCGTGAAGGGTGAGGTTGATCCGGTGGTCGGTTACACGATTCTGCGGATAATTGTAAGTCCGGATCTTCGCCGAGCGGTCCCCAGTACCAACTTGAGTCTTGCGCATCCGGGCCCGAGCGGCTTCCTGTTCCGCGATTCTGGCGTCGAGCAATCTTGCACGCAGGACTTCCATCGCCTTGAGCTTGTTCTGCAGTTGTGATTTCTGATCCTGCTGGCTGACAACGATGCCACTCGGAATGTGGGTGATGCGCACTGCGGAATCGGTGGTATTCACGCTCTGTCCGCCGGGGCCTGAAGATCGAAATACATCGATTCGCAGGTCTTTGTCCTCGATCTTGAGATCGATCTCCTCCGCTTCGGGAAGAACGGCGACTGTCGCGGCTGAAGTGTGAATGCGTCCCTGGCTCTCGGTGACAGGCACTCGCTGCACCCGGTGCACACCGGACTCCCAGCGCATCGCACCATAAGCGCCTTCGCCCTTGATCTTGAATATCGCCTCTTTCACGCCGCCGAGCGTGCCGTCGGACTGCGATATCATTTCGATGCGCCACCGGCGGCCTTCGGCGAAGCGGGTGTACATCCGGAAGAGATCCGCGGCGAAGATGGCGGCCTCGTCGCCGCCCGTGCCGCCCCGGATCTCGACGATTGCCGGCCTGTCGTCGAGTGGATCGTGTGGAATCAGCGCTGGCTTTATCTCCGCGAGCAGCGCGTCGATGGACTTCTCGAGACGTGCTGCTTCGGCTTTGGCTTCCTGCGCCATTTCGGGGTCGTCAGAGTCGGCGAGCTCGAGTGTTTCAGCGAGCTCCTGGTCGTATCTCTGCAGCTTGTTCCCCATTTGGACCAGCGGCTGGAGATGACGGTGCTCTCGGCCCAGCGCTGCCATGCGCTGCTGGTCCCTTACGGTCTTCGGATCGGAGAGCTCTCGCTCTACCTCAGAGGCACGCTCGACGGCGTCTCTGAGCCGGTCGCGGAGACTCAGCTTTCGCTGCTAGAGCCAGCGGCTTGCTTGCCGTACTTCTGACGGAAACGCTCAACGCGTCCCGCGGTATCGACGAGCTTCTGCTTGCCCGTGAAGAAAGGGTGGCATTGGGCGCAGATATCGGTATGAATCTCCGCCTGGGTGGATCGGGTTTGGTATGTATTACCGCAAGCACACCTGACGGTGGCTGTGGCGTAAACTGGATGAATATCGGGCTTCATTTTGGCATCTCTTCGCTTTTCGGGATTAGCTAAGAACTATAGTTAAAGTCGGCTCAATAAACAAGTTACGCAGAGGCTGCGGACTGCGGACCAACGGCATTGCGGACTGCTGACTAACTACGAATTGGGGGACTAACTGCGGATTGCGAGACTCTCCCAGCGCGTGCCGTTGGTTAGCAATCCGCAATTCGCAGCCGTTAGTTTCGCAGTCCGAAGTAGATGACTCAATCCGCAATTAGTCAGCAGTCCGGCAATGCACTTTGTCCGAAGTCCGCAACAGTTATCAGCAGGTCGCAGCAGTTAGCGAGATATACCTCTTCTGCAATGTTGACTCAGCATTGTCCAAACTGACAAACTCGTTTGCCAAAATGACAAGCTTGGTGTGGTATGGGCATTGCCGCATTTATTTGCTCGACCATACGGGGAAAAACCTCAACTACAGGAGACGAAAATGCTTTACAGAATGACGCAAAGCGCACCGATTTTCGGACTCCGGCGCGAAATCGACCGGCTGTTCGAGGACACTTTTGCGCACGATGGGAACAGCTTTACACCGGCAGTCGACATCAAGGAGAACGACAACGAGATCCGGCTCGAGCTGGAGCTCCCGGGTCTGAAGCCTGAAGACGTCGAAATTATGGCGGAAAATGGCGTGCTCACCATTCGCGGTGAGAAGCGGAGCGAGCGGAAAGAAGGCGAGGACAATCGCTACCAGGTCGTGGAGCGGACATACGGAACCTTCCTGCGCACCTTCCAGCTCCCTCAGGGCGTCGATGAGGAACAGATCAAGGCAGACTTCGAGAGCGGCGTGCTGACACTTCACATTCCGAAGGCGGCGCTCCCCCAGCCGAAGCGGATACAAATCGGCGCCACCGGCCAGCAGAAGCAACAGGCCACGGTGGGAAGCGGGAACGTTTCGAACCAGCAGTCAACCGGAAAGAAGTCGACAACCAGTTCTCAACGCGAGCGCGAAAACGAAAAGATGGCGGCGCATAGTCGCTAAAGATTCTTGCTCCAGAAAGAGGGCCCACCTTCGGGTGGGTCCTCTTTTTTTTGGCGCGAGCGCCCTCGTAGGAAGAGCGTTGGAGATGCATCTTACGACGGATGAAGCATCGCAAAATCATCCGGGTTCTTCTCCTCGCGTCTGCGTTTAGCGCGCCCCTATCCGTACGACTCCCGGCACAGACGCAATCCAATGCCGCACAGGCACCAGCCAACGTCGCACCATCAAAAGCGACTGCTCCTGTGCAACCGGGCGAACCCGGCTCCAACCTCACGGTGTACCTCCTCACCTTCGGGTGGGGGAGCGTCGTATGGGAGCGGTTTGGACACAACGCGATCTGGATCAAGGATCGCAGCTCTGGCACCGACATCACGTATAACTGGGGCATGTTCGATTTCAATCAGCCGCATTTCGTGTGGCGATTCGTAACCGGCGACACTCGATACTGGATGGAAGCCATCCCGCTCGACGCGATGATCCGGTACTACAAGGCGCGGAATCGCTCGATTCTCTCGCAGGAACTGAATCTTTCTCCGGCGCAAAGACTCAAGCTGCAGCAGTTCGTTCAGTGGAATGCCTTGCCACAAAACAAGTTTTATCGGTACGACTATTACCTCGACAACTGTTCGACGCGATTGCGCGATGCGCTGGACCATGCGCTGAGTGGCCAGCTGCAGACCGCCACCGTATCTCGGATGACGTCGGGAACGTTCCGCTGGCACACGCAACGTCTCATGACTGGCGATATTCCGCTCTATACGGGCGTCACTCTCGCGCTCGGCCATCCAGCGGACAAGCCGATCTCAATGTGGGAGGAGATGTTTCTTCCGGTGCGGATGGCGAACGACCTCCGATCAGTCACCATCGCCGACAGCACAGCCAACCAGATTCCACTGGTGCGATCGGAAGCGGCGATGTATATGGCCGGCCGCTCTCCGGAGCCCTCCTCACCGCCGAACTATCTGCCGTTGTTCGTCGCCGTTGGGATCGTGTTCGCGGCGCTGCTCGTGGTTCTGGTCAGAAGTGCGGAGGGAGGTCACCGGGCAACGCTGTTTGCCGCGACCGCTTTGGCCACGTTGTGGAGTCTGGTCGCCGGTATTGCCGGGCTGGCTCTGGTGTTCGCGTGGGTGTTTACTAAACACTCCTTCATGGGACGGAACGAAAACCTGCTGCACTTTGACCCGCTGTCGATCGTGCTGGCCGTCCTGATACCATTGTCGATCTACCGTCTGCGCGGAGCTTCCCGGGCGGTGAGATTTGCAGGCTTTGTTGCCGCACTTTCGTTACTCGGTTTTGTCGCGCAGGGAATTCCGCTCTTCGATCAGCGAAATGGAGAGATCATCGCGATCGCCCTCCCAATCAATCTGGCGGTGTGGTGGACGGTTTACCGTCTCACCTTCTACAGACGAACTTCCTTGCCCTCTTCTGCCGCCTTGTAGATCGCCTCCATCAACCTGATCACGACCAGCTGATCGTCGGGCGGATCGTAAGGCGTGGTCTCATTCACCACCGCGATGAAATGCGCGAGCTCTGCCCGGTATGACTGGAGAAATACGCTCTCGCGCGCGGCTGCACCACTCGGCGACACGTCGGTCGGCTTTCCATTGAGCATTTTGACGACGCGCAAAGGAGCGAGGCGCGCGCTTCCGCGGCCCGAGAGGACCTCGAACCACCAGCGCTCCTCCTGACCCACGTACGACCACGACACATCGAAGCTGAAGCTGATTCCGCCAGCACATTCGACGTGCACGATCATCGAGTCTTCCACCGTGCCCGCACCGCGCGCGCGATCCATGTGCGCGCTGACGCGCACGGGCTCGGGAAAATCAGCAACCCATAGAGCAAGATCTACAAGCGGATAGCCGTGCTCGAAAAACGCGCCGCCACCGGCTTCTGGTCTCCGGAATCGCCAGCCCGTACGGCTGGTCGCGAACTGATACTGCCCCGACCGCACCCCGATCAGGCGCCCCAGCTCTCCACCCTGCAGGAAGCGATAGAGCTGCTGAACGTCGCTGCGAAACCGGTGGTTGTTACCGACAACAACCTTTCGACCCGCTTGCTTCGCTGCGGCGAGAATGCGCTCGACGCCGCGCGACGTGAGCGAGAGTGGGCGTTCACACAATACATCCACCTTGGACTTGAGTGCGCGCAGAACGTGCGGCTCATGCAGGTGATTGGGGGTGGCGATTACGACGGCGTCGACCTGATCCAGCTCGAGGAGATCCTCGATATCGGTGAACACGTCCGGAATCTTGAGCCGCTCCGCGATCGCGCTTGCCTTCGGTCCGTCATTATCGCAGAGCGCAATGAGCTGGGCACCTTTGAGCTTGGACAATACCGGCAGATGCGCAAGTTGCGCGATCGCTCCCGCGCCCACGAGGCCGAGGCGGACGTCCTTCGTTGCCTTCGATTCCTTGCTACTGACTGGCGATTCGGCCAATCGTCGTCCCCGGATAGTAGGTCTCTAGAATCGTACGATAATTCTGGCCCGCTCGCGCGCGTCCGATCGCGCCCCACTGGCACATTCCGATTCCGTGGCCATAACCCCGGCCGTTCACTGTGAGGTTGGAGACTTCCCCGCCAGCTGTCTCCTTTGTGAATGTGAAGTAGGTGCTGTTGAGGATAGCACCCTTGGGGTCTCGCAACACGAAACGGATGTCGTTGCCCCGAAGCCTGTAGTTACCGGTCTCTGTTTGGATCGTGAGCGCCGCTACCCTGCCTGACGGAGTGCGTCCCTCTTCTCTGATGTCTGTGATTCTCCCAAGGTTGCTCTTGGGCGCGCTGGTATACGTCGCCAGATATTTCTCCATCACCGCGCGCAGTCCGGCGGCATCGTAGTTTTGCGTCCAGCTGAAACGAGGGGACGGGTCGCAGTAGTAATTGTCGGTGCCAGGAACCCGATCGCTTACCGGTCGCAGATAAGGTTCGTCGGGCTGATTGTACCAAACTTCCGTCACGGCCGCTGTGCTGCCACCGCAGGTCGAGTGGTAGGGCGTCGAGATGGGCTGACCATTATACAGCACCACCACATCGGCGGTCGTTGTGATCGCGCTATCCGATTGGGGCTTCTCGGCGTCCACACCGCCGTAGACCTGGTCCTGGACGGTCGCGTACATGTCGAAGGCGCGCGCGCTGGTGAGATGCTTGTATGAGTAGGTGCGCGCAGCAACCGCTTGGGCCTGCACGGCGGCAAATTCAGCGGCGGTGCGATTGCCAATCTCGAGGGGCACTACACCACGCAGGTAGGCATTCATCGGCAATCTGTTGACGACCACTCTACCGGAATCAGTTGGAACGATGACAAGCTCGCCACGGTAGCGTTTGCCACGGAAGGTTGCGAAGGCGTCGTCGCTCAACGGTCGAATTACAAGAGGTTGTCTTTGACCTCCACCGGCTCTGCTCGGATCAAACTGTACGTCTGTACAAAACCCATTTGGACTACAGTCTTGGTAGACACGAAGGCCAAATGGTTGGTTCGCCGAGAATCTGCTGGTGGGCGATTTTTTGTCAGCGTCGAACACACCCCAGTCGCCGGTCGCGGAAATGGTTCCGGTATCGCTGGCGGATGCGAGTAGAATCCGGACCAGCTGACGCGAACCCGGCTGCAACCCAACGCGAACCGTGGGCGCCGCTCCGCTTTGACCCTCGCGTTTGGACGACAAAGAGACGCAGGCGGCGACGGCAACGAGCACCGACGCAGCGAGCGCGATCCGCGACCGAACAGGCGAAGCCCTATGCAACCGCAACCCTCATCGCCTCCCGCATTCGCTCGAGCGCGATAGCAATGTCCTCGCTGCTGTGCGAGGCTGACATGAAGCAGGCCTCAAATGGTGATGGCGCCAAGTAAACTCCTCTTTCCAGAGCCGCGTGAAAGAACCGCCGAAACAGATTCACGTCCGATCCCCTGGCATCGTTGAAATTGCGAACCGGTTTCCGACTGAAGAAAAATCCCCACATCGATCCGGCGCACCCTGCTGTCAGCGGAACGCCGAGACCTTCAGCAACCTTTTGCAAACCTTCGACCAGCGCGGTGGTGCGCTTCTCTATCTTCGCATGCAGAGCTGGCGTCAGCGCGGTGAGAGTCGCGACGCCCGCTGCCATTGCTAGAGGATTGCCCGAAAGCGTGCCCGCCTGGTAAACCGGACCCAATGGGGCGACTCGCTCCATAAGCTCACGTCGGCCTCCATAGGCCGCGACCGGCAAACCTCCCCCAATTACTTTGCCGAGCGTGGTGAGATCGGCCGTAACTCCGAAACGCTCTTTCGCCCCTCCAGGAGCGATGCGGAAGCCGGTCATCACTTCGTCGAAGATGAGTAGCGCTCCGGAGCTGTCGGCCAACGCCCGCAATCCTTCCAGAAAATCCGGATCTGGAGGGATGAAACCGGCGTTGCCGACGATGGGCTCGACGATGATCGCTGCCACGCCACGCTTATTGCCACGCACGAGCTGTGTCGCGGCCTGGAGATCGTTGAAAGGCGCCGTCAGCGTCAAAGCAGCCAGCTCGGCAGGGACTCCTGGTGAATCGGGCAGGCCAAGTGTCGCCACTCCGGAGCCAGCACGAACGAGGAAGGAGTCAGCGTGCCCGTGATAGCAGCCTTCAAACTTGAGAATGCAGTCCCGGCCGGTGAACGCCCGCGCCAGTCTTACCGCGCTCATCGTCGCTTCGGTTCCGCTCGACACAAAGCGCATCATCTCGACATGCGGCATCCGCTGACGGATTAATTCGCCGAGCTGAACCTCGAGCTCCGTCGTCATCCCGAAACTGGTCCCCTTTTGCATTGCATTCTCGAGTGCATCGAGGACGATCGGCGATGCGTGGCCGAGCACCAGTGGCCCCCAGGAAAGAACGAAGTCGATGTATTCCTTGCCATCAATGTCCCAAATGCGCGGGCCCTCTCCGCGCGCGGCAACCACTGGCTCGCCTCCGACTCCGCGAAACGCCCGCACGGGAGAGTTCACGCCGCCCGGGAAGAGCTCGCGTGCGCGTGCCATGATGTCGGTCGAGCGCACTCGATCAGCGGACGGTTGGGTCGCCGTGCTCGAGCTCGGCATCAGCGGCCGTAGCTGCCGATCGTCACCTGCTTGATTGGAAGCTGGCGGGCTGCGCGCAGCCGTTTCGTAGCCCCGGCCGGTAGAGCAACCCGAATCAGGGATGCCTGGAAGTCATAATCGTCGACCACTTCTTCCACAGCGACTTCAGCCATTGTACCAGGTGGTAGCGCCTCGTCGAGCTGCGTCACGCCATCGATGTCGTCAGCCTGCCACGGAAGTCGCGCCTGCGAAGTGCCACGCTCGGCATCAGTGCGGTCTATCAGCGCGAGAGCGCTGCGACCAACGCGCGAGCCATATTTCTCGGCTGTGATCGAGCGTTGCAGCTCGGTCAGCTGCTCCAGTCGCTCACGTTTGACCGTCTCCGGAACGTCGTCCCGGTATTGCGCCGCGCGCGTGCCTTCCTGCGCCGAATAGGTGAAGGCCCCCACGCGCTCAAATTGCATCTCTTCCAAAAACTCGAGCAGCTCGTCGAACTGTTCCTGCGTTTCGCCCGGGAAGCCGACTATGCAGGTCGTGCGAATCGTGACATCCGGCACGGCGTCGCGGAATCTTTTAACGCGCTCGCGAATGGTCCGTTTTCTCTCCGGGCGTCGCATTCGCGCCAGGACGAGATCGGAACCGTGCTGAATCGGCATGTCGATATACGGAAGTACTCGGCTTTCTCGGGCGACAATCTCGAGCAGCCGGTCGGTAATGCCCGAAGAGTACAAGTACAGCATCCGAATCCACGGAATCGACGTCTCTGCGACCAGCGCTTCGAGTAGCTCTGGCAGCTTGATCCCGTCTCTGCGGTCGCGGCCGTAGTGCGCGAGATCCTGGGCGACGAGGTTCAGCTCGCGCGCTCCCTGGAGCTCGAGCAGTTGCGCTTCGCGCACCACTTCGTCGAGCGCGAACGAGCGGTGCTTGCCGCGCATGAGTGGGATCGCGCAGAATGCGCAGCCGTGGTCGCAGCCCTCGCTGATCTTGATATAGCGAACATGGGGCAGATCGCCCGTATAAAGGCGAACACCGGGGTGAAGAGCTTCGGTCACATCGCCGAGCAATCCACGCTCATTCAACTCCGGCACGAGGCGCTGCATCTCGGAAGATCCAAGAAACAAGTCGACTTCCGGGAGGGAATCGACGAGCTCGTGCTTGTGGCGCTCGATCATGCAACCGACAGCGACGACAGCCTGGCACTGTCCGCTCGTCTTGAATCGTGCGGCCTCGAGAATGGCGTCGATCGATTCCTTTTTGGCCGCATCAATAAACCCGCAAGTATTGACGATGATGACCTCGGCTTCCGACAGATCGGACGTGTATTCGGCCGAATAGTCGGATAGCTGCGCCAGGTATCGCTCGCTGTCGACCGTATTCTTGTCGCAGCCAAGCGTGATGATGCCGACTTTCACGTTGCTGTGATGTGCGAGCACACGTCGGGGAATGCCGGCATCAACGATAGTTTCCGAACTTCAGCTCCACGCCGAAATCCTTGCCGCGCAGAAGCGCGATTGCCTGCTGCAGATCATCACGCGATGGAGATGTCACGCGGACCTGATCGCCCTGAATCGCTGCCTGGACTTTTTTCAGCTTGGCTTCCTTGATTGCCGCCGCCACTTTTTTTGCTGTTTCGCCGTCGAGGGACATTTTCAGGGCGATTTCCCGGCGCACGGTGTCGCCGCCTGCAGGCTTGATCTCGCCCGCATCAAGATTTTTCACCGAGACGTTGCGCCTGATGAGCTTCGACTGAAGGACATCCCAGAGCGCGTTCATCTTGTAATCGTTCTCGGCGGTAAGGGCAATCTTCCCTTCGGTACGATTTAGCTCGATGACCGCGGGCGATCCCTTGAAGTCATAGCGCTGTGAGATCTCTTTCTGCGCCTGATTGACAGCGTTGTCGACCTCCTGGAGGTCGACGCCGGTGGTGACGTCGAACGAAGCCTGTTGTGCCATGGTGGAAATGTAACGCGCGGGCCGCGTACCTAGCTTTGCCGAGACGCAAAAAGGGACACGGAGTTGTCCGTGTCCCTTTGTTTAGCCAAACGATATATGAGATGGGTTCACGGAGTGGAATTATTGCATCCCGTTCCGGTGACAGTCTTCAGTGCGTTGATTCGACCCTGACCGAAGTACGCGTCTGCGCCGGGCTTGCCGATGTCGTCGCTGCACTGCTGCAGTCTGGTCTGAAGCTGGGCCGGGTTGGCCATTCCGGCGTATTGTGAATCAAGGAGCGCTGCAAGACCGGAGACGTGGGGGGCGGCCTGGCTGGTGCCAATGACGAACAGGTAGCTAACCCTTGATTTGCACGCTACCAGAGCTGGAACGACCGTCCTGCTGCTGCAGGGGCTCAGCACAAAATGGGTTAGCGGGGCGCCGAATTCACCGCCCGGGGCAGCGACGTTGATCGCCGATACGCCGTAGTTGGAGAACGAGGAGTGCTGGTCGCCCGGACCGGTCGATGAGATGCACATGCCGGTGCCTGATTCGCACGGAATCTCGATGTAGTTCTGATCGTGCTGCAAGTCCGCAAAGTCATTGCCCGCGGACGCGACAACGAGGACGCCGTGGGCGTTTGCATAGTTCACTGCTTTGTTCAGGGCGGCGACTAGCTGACCAGCCCCATTCTTCGGAAATAGCGCGCCGAGGCTCAGGTTGGCGACGTTGGCGTGCACGTCTGCAGCCCATAGCAGACCGGCGATGACGTCGGCAAAGGTTCCCAAGCCGCTGGCATTCAGGACCTTGATCGCAATCAGGGTTACGTTCGGGGCGACACCGGCGGTCCCGATATTGTTCGTCGTGACGATCCCGCCGACGTGGGTTCCGTGAAACTGGTCGTCGGCCCACGCTGGTGGACCGTTGAGCGAAGGTGTAAAAGCGACGCTACTTGCGACGTCGATCAAGCCAGCAGCGTCGATGTGATCGGGATCCAGTCCCGTATCGATGATCGCCACACGTACGCTCGGAATCCCCGAACCGCCCGCGGTAGACCAAGCTTCCGGAGCATGGATTTGACGCATGTTCCATTGGAACGCCAAAAAAAACGCAGATTGTGGCGGTAGAGCGCTGTGGGGAGCTACGGGCGCAGCGGCGTCGGAGACATAACCCTGGACTTGTTCAAGGGTCGGCACCCACTGGACCATCAGGTCCCGGTCGACCTTCGCGATGCCGCGCGCGACGTCGTTGGCCGCCACATCGCTAAGGCCTTTTACAACCGCAACGCCGATCGCATCGTGCACTCGCACGACCGTACCCCCGGCAGCGGCCACCTTGGCGGCAAAGTCATCGGGAATCGAATTGCCGTTCATAACGAAGATGTGCTGATCGGTAGGCACACCCGGGATGGCAGCGGAACGCGAAAGGGACGCCGACGTGAGGAATTTGAGAGGCGGGCTGGTGACCGGATCGCTGCAGGCCGTTAAAGCGAGGACAGCGCAGACGAGAAGAAGCGAGGGACGCTGTGTCATTGGCTGATACTCCCGTGCAAAGAATGAAAAGGATGGAACAAGCTCGTCGATTGTCCACGCTTATCAGACCAAGGCGGGAATGGATCGCGCCACGCCTGCTGCCTGGCACTTCGCATTTGCAATCGCAGGTTCAAACAGCTCGTCGAGGAGCGACGATGGTAAGGGTGCCGGGACGCAATTGCAAGGCTGAATATTGCGCTACCGTGCCTCCTATTTCCCTCCGGATTTCTGATACGTGCCGATCAACTCCCCCGAGTCGACGACGTGTCCCTTGATCGCCCGCTCGAGATCTGCTTTCGTAGGCGACGATAATCCCGTCAAAGGGGTGTCGAGCGCGTAGAGCTTGAAGAAGTAGCGGTGCCGTCCAATCGGCGGGCAAGGCCCACCGTATTCCGGTTTGCCCCAATCGTTCTTGCCCTGCACCGCGCCTTTCGGTAGGCCAGTTTTCGACGCGTTCTCAGGCAAGCCAGTAGAAGACGCGGGCAGATTGTAAACAACCCAGTGCACGTACACGCGCTGCGGTTTGGCAGGGTCAGGCGCGTCGGGATCGTCGACGATCAGCGCGAAGCTTTTGGCATTGCCTGACGCGGCCGACCAGGTGAGCGGAGGCGAAATGTCTTTCCCTTCGCACGTGTATTGAGACGGGATCGATCCATTCGGCTGAAACGCGGAGGATGTGATTTTGAGCGCCATGGCGTTACTCCCGGTATTTGTGATCGCGGCCGTTGCAGCAGAAGTCGAGGATGTATCGCTCGTCGTCGACGCTTCTCGTCTGCAACCGACGGTAAAAAGAATCAGCAGGGTAAATGCCTTCAACGTCGTCATGTGTCGATTCCTCCGTCACCACGAGTCATTATATGCGCGCGGTCGGATCAGGTCTGTCAGCTACCCGAGGAAAGACTCCAGCGACCGTCGCCGCGAATTGTGGCGAAGCTTGAGGAGAGCTTTTTCCTTGATTTGCCGGACGCGCTCGCGCGTGATCTGTAGCAGCGTGCCGATATCCTCGAGCGTCATTGGGTCGGCGCCGTCCAGACCGAAATACAAGCGCAGAATCTTCGATTCGCGCTCCTTGAGCGACGACAGCGACTCCTCGATGGCCTCCGACAACGCCTTCTCGAACGTGATCTCGTCGGGCGTGGGGTTCATGTTGTCGGGGAGATAGTCGAGCAGCCGGTTGTCTTCGCCCGGCGTCATCGGGGCATCGAGCGAGAGATGGACCTGCGAGATCATCATCGTCTTCGCTACTTCGTCTTCGCTGATGTCGAGGCCTTCAGCGATCTCGGTATTACTCGGCTGGCGACCCAGCTCCTGCAACAGACTGCTCGCTCGCTTGCCAATGCGGTGTAGCGTTCCCGCCCGGTTCAGCGGCACGCGCACAATGCGCGACTGCTCGGCCAGCGCCTGGAGGATCGATTGACGAATCCACCACACCGCGTACGAGATGAACTTGATTCCCTTCGTCTCGTCGAACTTGTGCGCGGCGCGAATGAGGCCGAGGTTGCCCTCGTTGATCAGATCGGAGAGTGAAACGCCCTGGTTCTGATATTTTTTGGCGACGGAGACGACGAATCTGAGATTCGATCTTACGAGAGTATCGAGGGCTTCCTGGTCGTTCTGTCGGATTCGCTTCGCGAGCTCGACTTCTTTCTCGCGGCTGATAAGAGGAAAGACGCTGATGTCCCGGAGGTACTGATCGAGCGATCCTTCGTCGACGGTCGATTTCCGATTCGTCGATACCTTCATAGCGATAGAGTCATCCTCTCAGAAATCGAGAGATCGACTAAGACTCCGAACTGCGAACTACTGTCGGAACTGCGAACCAACTGCAGGTCTTAGTGAACGATCTCCCCGAAGCGCTTCCACCGCAAGCGAGTCAGCCAGTCCAGGCGGTCTCCGGTGTCGGGCGCGTAGCTATAATAGACCACTATCGGCTGGCCGCGCACAAGAGAGTCGGCCACGAACCCCCAATACCTCGAATCCGACGAGTAGATGGGTGATAGTTCTCGATCGACGCGCCGCCTGCCAGAAACGCCTTTTGCCAGCGGAAATCCTCTTCTGACTGGTCGGCTTCGTCCGGGGTGTGCTGGACGTAAGGCTCAGACACCCGCTGCCCGTTTCTTATCAGACCGCCTTCGTGCATCTGCAGCGTGTCCCCCGGAATGCCGACGATTCGTTTCACGTAATTGAGGCTGGGATCGACCGGGTAGGTGAATACGACCACGTCGCCACGTCGAGGCGAATGAATGGCGGGCAGCTTGCGTCCACTGCCGGGTATCCCTGCGCCGTATACCAGCTTGTTGATCAGCAGGAAGTCACCCTCGAATAGGGTGTGCTCCATGCTGCCACTTGCGATCTTGAAGGCTTCGACGCCGAAGGCGCGGATGACTACAAAAAGCGCGAGGGACACAACCACAATTCTCGCCCAGTGCGCGAAAAACGAGAGCTTGCTCCCGGTTCGCCGCCGATTGGCAAGCTGCAGCGCATGCGCGCGCTTTTGTTCGTACAGGTCCATGGTCAGTCCATACCGTTGCTGTTAGTCCGGCGTTCCCAGATAAGTATCGATTTGCGCCCGCTGTAGCGTGCCTGAGAAATCGGCGTAGCCGACTTTGGTCTCCGAGTAGAATTCGTAGACCTCCCAGCCACCTTCCCGATGCCCGTTCCCTGTCTGCTTTACTCCACCGAACGGGAGATGAGCCTCCGCGCCGATGGTTGGTGCGTTGACGTAGGTAATTCCGTTGTCGAGCTCGTTCAGCGCGCGGAAAGCGGTGTTGACATTTCGCGTGTAGATCGACGACGACAACCCGTACCTCACATCATTGTTCACGGCGAAAGCCTCGTCCGCATCTTTGACTCTAATCACAGAAAGAACCGGACCGAAGATCTCTTCCTGCTCGAGGCGGCTGCCGGCCTTCACGTTCGTGAAGATCGTTGGCTGAAAGAAGTTACCACCGGACATTTTCCCCGGTCGCGCCCCTCCAGTTACCAGCTTCGCCCCCTCGGACTGGCCTATGTTCACGTAGGTCTCAACTTTTCTGACCGCGTCTTCGTTGATCAAAGGACCGACATCAGTCCCTTTCTTCCTTCCGTCGCCGAGCTTGAGCGCCTTGGCCCGGTCTTCGAGCATGCCCAGAAATTTGTCGTGGATTTTCTTCTGCAGAATAAGACGACTGGTAGCGGTACAACGTTGCCCGGTGGTGCCGAAGGCTCCCCAAAGCGCCCCTTCGAGAGCCAGATCGAGATCGGCATCATCCATCACGATTTGAGCGTTCTTGCCACCCATTTCGAGAGAAAGCCTCTTGTGGAGCCTGCCGCAGATCTCTCCGACGATACGCCCAGTCTCGGTCGAGCCAGTGAACGAGATCAGCGGTATCTCGGGGTGCTCGACGATAGCGGCTCCCACCTGCTCGCCACGTCCGTGTACGAGCTGGATGACCTCGGAGGGTAGACCGGCCTCAAGAAGGATCTCGACCAGCAGCGTTCCGGTGTGAGGGACATCCTCAGCTGGCTTGAAGACCACGGCGTTACCGCACACCAGCGCGGGAAACATTTTCCACGTTGGGATCGCCATCGGAAAGTTGAATGGGCAAATGAGGCCGGCAATACCAATCGGCCGGCGGTAGCTCATCGCCCACTTGTTGCGCAGCTCGCTGGGAACCGTTTTTCCAAATAGTCGGCGGCCCTCGCTCGACGCGTAGTAGGCGGTATCGATCCCTTCCTGAACGTCGCCACGCGTCTCCGTGAGTGGTTTGCCCATTTCGCGTGTCATCGCGTCGGCGATTTCTTCCTTGCGCTTGGTCATGATGTCGCCGACCGCGCGCAAGACGTCTCCGCGGGCAGGCGCTGGAGTCGTGCGCCACTGCGCGAATCCCCGTTTAGCGCTCTCAACCGCGCGGTCGACGTCGGGCCGGTCGGAGAGCGGGAATTTGCCGATCACGTCTCCGCGATCGGCGGGATTACGGTTGTCGAAGTATTCGCCCGATTCGGGTGCGACCCACTTTCCGGCGATGAAGTTATTGAACTTTTTCATTTCAGTCCGTCGTTATTCAGACGCGAGCGAGGCGTCAGCTGTGCTCACGGGAAAGCGAATATCGCTCGATCTTCTTGTAAAGGTTTGACCTCGGCATCTCTACCGCGCGCGCGGTCTCCGAGACGTTCCAGTCGTTCTCGCGCAGCTTGTTGAGCAAGAATGCGCGCTCCGCCGCGTCCTTGAACTCCTCGAAGGTGCGGCATTGCGTCAGTGTCGCGAGTCCCGCGTCGTCAAGCGCACGCTGTCCGGCCAGCCGGTCGATATCGCGGGAGGACATCTGACTGTCTGGGGCCAGAATCAGCAGCCGCTCGACGGTGTTTCTCAGCTCACGAACGTTGCCGGGCCAGTCGAGCGAGCTCAATGTCTCCAGAGCATCGGCCGTGAACGTGCGGGGAGGAATTCCCTCCCGGGCGGATAACGTCGCCGCGAAGTACCGAGCGAGCAGCGGGATGTCGTCTCGCCGCTCGCGAATCGGGGGAACGTGAATCGGGACGACGTTGAGCCGGTAGTAAAGATCCTCGCGAAATTTTCCGGCGGCGATCTCGTTCTCGAGCGTTTTGTTCGTCGCGGCAATAACACGTACATCGACCGAGATCGGCTTCGCGCTTCCGATCCGGGTGATGACGTTGTCCTGCAACACGCGCAGGACTTTAGCCTGCGCCGCGAGGCTCATGTCCCCGATCTCGTCGAGGAAGAGTGTCCCTTTGTTCGCCTGCTCGAATTTGCCGGCGCGATCCGAGATCGCGCCAGTAAACGATCCCTTCATGTGACCGAACAGCTCGCTCTCGATGAGCTCGCCCGGAATTGCCGCGCAGTTCACCTCTACGAAAGGTTTGCTGGCTCGCGGAGACATGCGATGTAGTGCCCGCGCCACCAGCTCTTTCCCGGTTCCGTTCTCCCCCGTTATGAGAACGCGCGCCGGCGTTGCGGCAACCTTTTCGATTTTCTCCATCAGCGCCCGCATCACTGGCGTCTTACCTACGATCTCGAATGGAGCCTCGATCGACTGTTTCAGCCGTGCGTTTTCTTCCTGCAGATCGAGATGTGAAAGGGCATTCCGGAGCATGACCAGAATGCGATCAGTGTCGAGGGGCTTTTCGAGAATCTCATACGCGCCGGCCTGCGTTGCCTCGACGGCGGTACGAATGGTAGCGTGTCCGCTAATCATGACGACGGTTGCCGCCGGGTCGAGCTCACGAATTTTCTTCAGCGCCTCCATGCCGTCCATTCCGGCCATCTTCACATCGAGAAAGACTAGTTGCGGGCGCCACTTCTGATATTCAGCTATTCCATCCGCCGCGCTGGCAACGGTGTGCACTTCGTATCCCTCGAACTCGAGCAGCTGCCCGAGGGCAGCCCGTATTCCCTGCTCATCGTCGATGACGAGGATCCTTCGACTCACCGGACACTCTTGTAAAGCGTGATCTTACCATTCGAGATGCGCACATCTGAAATGTAAGCCGGCATCACCATCGGCAGTCCGTTCTGGGAGATTCCCTCAACCGTCTTACCACGCTTCATCTGGTTTAGCAGGCGCGGGATAAGTACACTCGGAACTTCGACTCGTCCGAGCTTCAGCTCCTGGACCAGAAACTCCCCCATTCCGGGTCGCAGCATGTTGATCGTGCCGCCAAAACGAACGCTGTCGCGCTCCCCCAGCAGCATCCCGAGCGGACCCAGCGCCTTGGAGCCGCCAAAATCCTTGAGATCGACATCGGATCGTACATAAAGGCGATCACCTACGATCGACGCTTCCGCATTTCTGGCGGACGGCGGAAGCTGTTTGGCAATGACGGTGAAGATGTACGACGCGGCCTCAGCCGGAGTCAGGTTCGCGTAAACAGGCCCAGACTGTCGTCCGAGCGACTGCACAGCGATGCGCCCGCGCTCGGCTGCTGCAGTGGTAAACGGTTGCCATCCAGAGCTTACGGAGGTTGCGCTTCCGCCCGGTGTTGACGAAACAGTGGCAGCAGCGGGCTTATCGACGCGCGCGTACCAGTACCAAACGCCGACGAGGATCGCTATAACGATTATGAGGCAGCCGAGCCGCCGAAAGAAACCTTTCATTGTTGGGAGCGTGGAGGGTTATTGACGAGGGAGAATACCCTCGCACAAGCCGTGCACGCTAGTTGCCGGGACCGCCCCTCTCGAATCGAGGTCCTTCGCCGTCGCCGCGACGGAGCCCAGGGGTCTTGATACGCTCCGGAACCTTTGCCCATTGTGACGGCGTCAGAATCGCCTTCGCGTCGCCGATAGCCTGAGTCGCGAGTTTTCTGCCCTCGGTCATCGACGGCTGCAGCTTCGCGAAGATCGTCATCGGATCGGGATTCTTCACAGTCGAGTCGCCGAGGATGTTGGCGACTTTGTCGATTAGTGAATCCGATTTGATCTTGAAGGCGTCGCCAGCAGCTTGAAGCTTTGCGATTTGTTCCGGAGTGAGCTCGAGCTTGGCCGAGTCGTTGATGGCGATGATATCGAGAAACGCGTTGGGCACCAGACGCGTCATACGCGCTTTCAGCGCTTCAGGATTGGCTCGACCACCAGCGCCTCGGCCAATCACGTTGTTGAACTGCTGTCGCGCGGGATCTGTTCCGAGCGTCAGGCGTCCCTGAATTGCAATCTGAAACGGAACCCGAAACGCGTTTCGGGTTCCGTTGCTGACGCCGAAGTGCTCGTTGACCTGATACTTGTATGCGTTGGTCGTTGGATCGAAACCGCGCACATAAAGAAGGGTGCGATCGGGAAAGGACGGCTGTCCCCAACCATGAAGATTGTTGCTGCCATGCAGCAGCTGATCGAGTCCGGTGAGCGTGTTTAGCGCGATGACCGAGATCGTAAGCCTCCGGTCCAGACCGAACGATGACGGCCTTATGTTCGCCTGAAGATCGAGCGAGGGAGACCACGGGCTCGAACAGCTGCTGCGCGCCGCGACTTTGTTCATCTGGGACATGAGGCAGTCGCGAGCTCGCGGGGACGTATTCGCGAGCAACCGCGTCATCCCGTTTACAAGCGCAGTGTCCGTGCTGATGGCTGAATTTGACGGATCGAACACGAACGCGCGGTCATTGTTGCGACCGTCGCCGTTGATGTCTCCACCGACGAGCGGGGCGAAATAACTTCCTGAAGTCGCACGAGCAATTGCTGTTAGCTCGAGCACCGGCTTAATGGGATAGGTGAGACTGGCGAGTATCGCGTGGCGGCGGGCGTTATCGTTCCTTCCCCATTCCGAAATGTTCGGATTGCCCGCGGTGGATCCGGCACTTCCACCAAAGCCCTGAATCGCGCCTTGTGAGAAACCCTGCGACTGATCGAATGAGCTAGTCAAGGTGTAGGACGCGTTGAGGAGAATCCCCTTGGTAGTGACTCCATTCAGCCCGAAGGTGATTTGTTTGGTGTCAGATCGAAGGTTCGACTGTATCTGGCTCACCACTCCGAATTGCGGATAGAGCCGAGATGTGAGCGTCGAGACAGCGCCCGTCGACGGCACGATTGCGGATGCCGGAGCGTATACCGGGCGGCCCCCTTCGTTGGCAAGCGTGAATTCCGGAGTCGTATCGAGATTGATGTCCGTCGATCCGGTTTGTGCTGCACCGCGCGCGTAACCGGCATCGATCGAGAACGAATAACGGTCCCAGAAACGGCGATTCAATCCCAGTGAAGCGCGCCAGGCGCGCGGTGCCTCGAAGCCCGGATCAAAGACGGTAACGTTGCGCCGCTGGTTGGCGAAAACCGGAGTGCCGCCGTTGCACGATGTTGGAATCGTCGAAGGATCCGCGAGGTAGGATGCCCAGTCAGGCGTTGGCGCCGCCGAACCGACACACGTCAGCAGCGCCTGGCCGTTGTTGAGACCAGTGGCGTTGAGAGCGGTCGCGAACAGCTGTGCCGGTGCAGTGCCGCGGAACTCGCCAAAACCTCCGCGCAGCGTGAGGGGCGGCGGGCCGAACTGCGATTCGCCAAGGAACACAGTGAATCCGGCACGAGGGCTGACGTGAACCTCTGAAGGCAAATCATCAGTTCGGCGTCCAAAGGTTGCATCGACCTCCGGGTTGTACTCCGGCTTGTCAGGATAACGAGATCCTTCCATGCGCAGACCGTAGGTGACCTGCACTTGCGGAAGCACACGCCAGGAATCGCCGAGATACGCCGCGATGTTATTGGTGGCCGACTGCTGGTCGCGCGCGAATAGCGTGCGGGTGAACTGCGTTGGCTGACCGGCGGCGAAATCAGCGAGCGAATTGAATGAAAAGGTACCGAATCTGTTCGGGACGAACCCGACCGAGCTCCTTTGCTGATTGACGAGTCCGCCGAGTTTGAATCGATGTCCGCCGGCGGTGGTCAGACGGGAAATTTCGTCACTGATCTCGAGGAGGCTGGATTTCGTCTCCTGGGGAAGCGATGGGTTGCCGCCGAACTGAAGCGTAGATATCGCGCTTGCGCCATCCGCGAGAGTGGACGCTACGACTACGCGTCCATCCGGGATCGACACGTATCCCGACGTGTTCCGGTTGTCGATCGACCTATAACCACGCAGCTCATTGATGAACATCCCGAAGTGAGAGGTCAGAGTCATCATGCCTCCACCGCCGGAGCCCTTCAAATCGCCACCACTATGTGGAAGCGCGAGTGCGTTGAGACGCGAACCGAGCTGGCTGCTGCCACGCCAATCCCCGCGCAGCATCAAGGAGTGATCTTCCGCGAGATTGTAATCGATCCGCAGCAGCGCGGCGGTATTTCGGTTGAGACGTTCGTCGGGCGTGAGGGGCGAAGTTAGCGGAAGCCCGTACCCCTCGACCAGATTCAGAAACCGATTCACGGAATCGGGGTTGGTTCCGAGCCGCTGAAGAGTGAGCGGATCGGCTGCCAGCAGCGACAGAAGCGGATCAGTGCGGCGGGAAAATGTGAGTGCACCGAATGTGAAGAGCCGGTCCTTGATGATGGGACCACCGACGCCGAAGCTGATCTGATTCTGCGTGTATTTCTGACCGAATGTCGGATTCGAGTCATCTACGAACTCGAGGCTTGGATCGCGCAGGGAATAACTCAGCGCGCCTTGCGTGTTGTTGGTGCCGCCCCGCGTTGTCGACGCGACTTGTCCTCCGGTGAACTGGCCGCGCGCCACGTCGTACGTGCTGGTAACGACGCGAGTATTTCGAATCGCCTCCGACGGGACGCTGCCCGCACCGAAGCTGAGCCCGTCGAGTGTGATGTTGTTCTGATTCGACGGCTGGCCGGCAACGTTGAACGATGCCTTGGTGGTGTCGGTGCCGGGCACCTGAATCACTCCCGGCGCGAGCGCCGCCAGTGCGGTGAGATCACCCGCATCAACTGGCAGCCGATTGATGAGATTGGGATTGAGGTTGCGCTCAGTGCTGCCCGGTTCCGGCCGCTGCGACGGATCGCCCCGACGCGGAGCAGCGCGAACCTGCACCGTCGCGAGCTGGGTCGCGGTGCGGCCCATCGTGAAGTCGGTGATGAGTCGGTCTTCATCGCCTTGCCGCTGCACGTTGCGCGTGACAGGCGCCATGCCGATCGCGCGCACGGTGATGCGGTAATTGCCGCCGCCATCGGGAAATACGATCGTGTAACGGCCATCCGCTCCCGTCGTCTTCGTGCGCGTGATGCCGGTCTCGACTGAGGTCGCTTCAATGCGCGCGCCAGTGATCGCCTGGCTGTCGACCCCGGCGACTCGTCCCATCAGGATGTCCGTGGTCGAGCCGATTTGAGAATAGGCCCGCGCGGGACTTACCAACGCGAGCACGCCAATCACTAGATAGCGCGTCTTCACTTTCACTCAGTAGAACTCCAGCGGCTAATTCTCGGCGTTCGTGCCGTCGTGACTTCTACGTTTCGCGACACGCGAATGTTGTGCGCGTTTCCTATGCATCTCGGTTTGGGTCGAGGCAGGGTATCCTCTTCAGCGGCTAGCTCGCTTACACGCTGCGAGCCTCGCGCAAACTACAAAGGCGCGCGAGTCTCTTGCTACGCGAGGCGCCGCTTACGAGGACACCCTGCCTCTCCTACATAGATCCGTGGATCTGGCTTCGTCGTTCTCGGCGCGGCTGTG
>WNGI01002191.1_pt1 | contig 28268 bp, 42 predicted proteins | sample 5400621 | NCBI WGS metagenome assembly WNGI01 (sample SAMN13153374, study PRJNA577476) | soil metagenome | isolation source: 20 cm soil or saprolite under Garry oak tree replicate 1 | place: USA:California | collected 2016-06-15
GGAAAAAGCAAAACCCGCGCCGCATAGTTCCATGCGAGCATCGTCACGCGGGACCCGTGACGACGACTCCGTCACCAGCGGAGGGGGCAGCCCCGCTCCCCCTTTGTTCGTCGAAACGAGTCGAGGCCGACTTTCAGGCTTGGCGCGATCAGCGGGATACGAGCGGATGCCGCCTGACTGGAAACCGCCGCACAGCATCACGACGTCGGCCGGGCGCCACAATCCGACGGCATAAAATCCGAAATGTGCCGTGTCGCGAACGCAATCCTGCGCCGAAGGCTCACCAGGCTGGCAAAGAAAAAGCCGCCACCATTCCGTCCCGGAGACGGCTTTTGACGCCAGTCGTCAAATTTCAATTTCTGTCGCCATGTTCGCGCGCACAAGCGTAGTCAAGCCCGCTTTCAGTCTCTTCGCTTGCCAAGTTTGAAACGCTGGATCGGCATTTAGTTTGTCAACTGCCGCGCCGTAAGACGAAAACGTCTCGAAGTTTATTGAGAAGACGTAATTTCCGGCCTCACCGACGGCGACGGACCAGAACCTTGCTTTGCCACCGTACTTGCGCCAAAGCGCGGCGCTCTCCTTCGCTAGTTCGATTATTCCTCCGAGGTCGCTACCAGGGTTCGGTTTGACTACATATTGAACCACTACTGCCATTGTACTCTCCCATTGAATTGACAGAAAATATGCCGCGCAGTTCGAAGAACTATTCGCCTCGGAGTGAGTAAGCAAAGCAATTCCGCTAGTTGGCGAATACCCGCGACCGGCAGTGGCTTCGGTTGTATCCAAGCCCAACCTGTAGGGCGATTTGCGCACCGCTGCAGTGTGCGGTTCAATCGCGCCATGCTCGCCCTCACCCGCCGCCGCTCTCCCGATGCGCCAGATGACGCCTCCGGGCGATGTCGATCACGATTTCCTCCCTCGGCCGGAACCGCGTCGCATCGTCTTAGTTATGTGAACCGGGCCACGTGAGCCCCTAAGCGCTGGTCCGTGGCTCGGGCACGGTCTCGCCTTCATCTATGCCCATAGCACCAGGACGGGACCGTGCTTCAACCGGCTCGGATGTCCTGGTGTGGAGTTGCGTCATGCGCAGTTCCGATCTGTCCCCCTCGATCGTGCCGCCTGGCAATGATCAGGACGTGTACCTGGTGCTGGACGATTTCGGTGGCCGTATCGGACAATCCTGGCGAGAGACTGGCGTCGGACATACCGATTTCGAAACCCTCATTGAGGATTTGCTGGAGGACCAATACAGCAACCCGGTTCGCATCGTCGCCTTCAACACCGCCGAAGGCTGGTCCCGCGATGTCTCCGAAGAGGTGGCCCAGATACTAACCCAACGCTGTGCAGAACAGAGACGCGATCTAGTGTCCTCGGTGCAGGAGTTCGTCGACCGCTACCAGAACCCCGGATCGGTCAAGAGATGACCACGGCTGCAAAACTGCTTGCGCGAAAGCAGCAGCTACTCGAACGGCTGCAGGAGAATCCCGGCCAGCACGAGGGTGATAAAATCGAGCGTCTTCTAGCCGAGATCGACACCGCGTTGGACTTGCTCGATGAAGCGGGGCCAGCCGAAACAACCGATGAGGCCTACCAAGCAAGGGGTAAACGACGATGAGGTCACTGCTGATCCTTGCCGCGATTATTAGCTTTTCGGCACCTTCCTTCGCTCAAACCGCTGCGCCCAAAGCTGGTGGCAAGTCGCTGAAACAGGTTAAGCCAAAAGAGCCGATGGGCTGCAAACTCGTTGGAACGGTTAGGGGCACAAAGCTGTGGGCCGGCGACTGTGCGGCGGCGTCAGAACTTCGGGGCACTACCCCCGCCGTCGAGCCCGCCGCCCCAGCGCCGGAAGCAAATCCCCCCGCTGCCAAACAATAAGCATTCAGTCACCGCCCTGGGGAAAATCTCACTTGCCGTCAGTCGGAGGTTGCTCGACACTCCGCGCCTGGCCGAGTTGGAGCCCGAAAGCGAAGGCAAAATGATTGAGTGGTTCGATGACCTGGCCTTGGGAATGCGCTTCAAAACCGGCGAGGTGTCGGTCACCAAGGAAGAGATTAAGCGGTTCGCGGCCGAGTTCGATCCGCAGCCGTTCCATCTGGATGAAATCGCCGCCCAGAAAACCATACTCAAAGGGCTCGCGGCATCGGGTTGGCACACTGCGGCCATTTCGATGAGTCTTATCGTTAAAATCCGGCCATTTGGACCACAGCCGCTCATGGGTCTTGGCGTCGACGACTTACGCTGGATGACGCCTGTGCGCCCTGGCGATGTGCTTCATGTAGAGGGCGAAGTGGTGGAACTAATTCCGTCGCGAACCAAACCGCAGGGGATCGCGAAGGTCAAATGGACGACCTACAACCAGCGCGGCGAAGCAGTATACACCTTCACGCCGATCGGGATTCCTCGCCCGTCGTTCCTGATCCTGCCAGCTGATTTGGCAATTCCCACCTTGTGGGGAAATTCGCGCTTGCCCGCCGGAAAATTGACGTCTCAGAACTTTGAGGCGGCCTCATCCAGCTTACCGCGTAGAAAGCCTTCCGCGCGCTGGGCTACATCGAGCAAGGTCGCCGAACCCAGGTCCCCAGCAAGATGCTTTTTGGGCACGTTATAAATGGTGCCTCTGTCTCGCACGGGGACAAGAAGAACTTCAGAAGGGATGAACGTGATGCGAGCATTAGTGGCCACTCCTGGACCCATCACGATTCCTTCTGGCCCAATGCTCAAGTGATCGATAACGAGGGAATCGCCTTGCTTCGGACCAATACCTATCCCGCCTTGTTTTTCGTCTGTGATTTTCGCAACACCGTGCTCATCGGCATTTCGAGCATGAAGCACGTAGTTCAGCAACTCGTCGGCATTTCGTGTCTGGAAAACATTGTCGCACCAACCTTTACTTGGACCGCTTCGACAGGCGACGCGTAGCTTCGTATACGAACGCTGAATGTGCGTCAGGAAGCCAGACCAAAGGTCGGCGATCTCCTCCAGAGTTTTCGCCTTCTCGAGTTTCTGCGATTTTCCGAGCGGCCTTTCCCGCCTCTTCGTGGGCCCGACCAAATGCTTGTCTGTCCATGATTTTTCAACAAATTTCGCAGGATTGCCATTGTGGCTCACGCCGCCAATTGACTCAACCCTCGCTGCGGGTGCCGTGCCCGGGCCACGGACCAGCGCGTAATGGCTCACGCGGCCCGATTATATCAAAGCGGGTGTCCGCCAAATTGTTCCTGCTATCCGTGGACCTTTAAACCATCGAAGGCGTTATGGCCTTCGAAACCGGCGACGAAACCCGGAGCTTTGGTTATGAGCAGTATTCCTCTGGACCTTGAAAGAAGGTGCGAGCAGCGGTGGGCCGCCAGCTTTTCGGCCGCGCGCGCGCTCCGCGCGCGCTCCATGAGCAACATCGCCTTGAAAGGCAGCAGCATCAACAACTCACCGTGCCCGACAACAGCAAAAGAAAAACCCGCCGCGTTGACCCGGCGACCTTGAGGTCTGTCCTTGTCGGCCGACGTGAGCCGGCGGGCGCATAGGCGCCTGACCGGAAGCCCCGCGCCCCGGACGGACTGTTCCCATGCGATCGGAAAACGTCGAAGCACTCATTCCTCAAAAGGCAACGTCGCTTGGTCCTGCGACCAATCGATCGTCTCGAAGAACATCCCCCGCCTTAGCATTTCTGCCTCCAGTGCAGCGGCGTGCTCTTTCCAGTCCTGCGTCTCCCGAACGCGAAATTTAGTTTCTTCGCCTTGCTTCTTGAGGGCCTCGTCAGCAGCCAACGCGCCGCGGACGGCTTCGTACATCATGGTAAGGCTGTCATTTGTGAAGGCCTGATAATTCATTGGGCCCCCTAAGAAAGAGCCGGCGGGCGTTACACCGTCGGCTTCTTCCTGCGACTGCCGGCTCGATCTCCGGTTCCATCGCGGATCTAGAACCAAGCCTGCTTGATTAACAGCAATGTTGGGAAGAGGTTCCAGGGCGCGGACCTTCACAGCCCGCGCCCTTAAGCTGTTACCGCCTCAGCCCGGCGTGCAGTGCCGCAAGCCGCTGGCGATTGGGTTTCTTGTGGGATCGGCGTCGGCGCTGATTTGCGTTAAAAATCCATCCCCAGCGCGGCGCTTAATACCCAAGGTCAGGGCTCGACGCCCTCTGAAAGCGAAAGAACCGTGACCCTTCTCACTGCAGCCGAGTGGCGGGACAAGGCAGAACAGAGATGAACGCTGCTGATCCGCGCCAACACCATGAACTGAAAGCGACCGCCAAGGCTTGGCTAGAGCTTGCCGATAAGATCGAACAGGCCGAAGCACTAGAAGCGCAGGCGAAGGAGAAATGACGGAACCGCCCTGGTCTCGGTCCTTCAGAGCCCGCCCTGATTGGCTGAATTTTTAATTGTGATTGCGCCATTGCGGCGCCAAATTGCCTTTCCGGTTGATGATTCGTGCCGTGAGGCAGCAGCTATGACCGCGACTGAATTCCGCGATAAGAAAACCCGTGAAATACAAGGGCTTTTCGAAAAGCTATCATCCCTTGAAGAGTCGAACCTTTCGCCCGAAATGAAGGACCGTCTCTTTCGCACCTGTCAGCGCCAAATCGAAAGACTGACTGCTGTTCTGGACAATCCCGCGCTCGAGCGACTTTGTTCTATTTCGAAGCAGTTTTAGTGGGCGCAGGATGCGGACTTTCCTCATTCTTTTTGCGATCTGCTTTTCAGCAAATGCATTCGCTCAGGATGCGCGGCCCAAGGTCGGCAATAAGCCGCTCGTTCAAGTAAAGCCGAAAGAGCCGATGGGGTGCAAACTCGTTGGAACGGTCAGGGGCACAAAGTTATGGGCCGGCGACTGCGTAGGTTTAGAGCTTAGGAGCGCAACAACCACCACGGAAACGCAATCCTTACCGGGTTGATCTGAGGCCTGCCCCTGGCGGAATGAGTTCAAGTCACCTTGCGGTGAAGAAAGATTACCCACCGGCGTGAAGCTGGCGCCTCTCCGCCGCGCGCTGGGCTTCGTTGGACGGATGCAAGGCCACCTTGGAGACGCGCTGCCCGAATGTTCGCGCTCGGCGTACTTTGCTTGGCGGATTAAACGTTCACGCGTATCCAGAAGCACATTTTTGTGTCGGACATCACACAGGTTCCGCAAGTCGTCGCTCGGCGCTTGTGCATCAAGCCGCGGCACTGCTTTTCCGGTCGATGTTCACAGGTTTGAGGGCGCGGAAACTGGCGAGAGATCGATGAATCAAGAATTGCTTATGTTCAGCAAAGCGTGAGGTGAGATGAAAAGCACGGGTTGAGTGCCCAAGTCATTTGCATGCGGAGTATTAGTGGAGCTTTCAGTGTATAACAACGTGATCAAAATCGCCTTAATGTTACTGGTTCTGGCCTTGCCTACCGCGTCATTTGCGCGAGCCTCTCGCTCGGAGACACCAATTACGAATTCAAGAGATGTCGAACCAAACGCTGCGCTAGGCGCAGCAATTTCCACGGCCGAAATGTTCGATCCGGATGTGACAACCAGCGGCGCTTTGGATCGGGGAGCTACCGAAAGTTTAACCAGGAGCAGCAGAGATCGTTCAAACACCAACCTGAATCCGTCTGACCCCCGCATCGGGCTGAACCCGAGAGATGCCATGGGATCGATAAACAGGGTGGAGAGAAGCGACCGAGACTCCGTCATAAACCGGAACCGCTGGTAGCGGACTGCCCTTTCATTAAATCTCCATCGCTAACGTGCATCGCACCAGGGCCGCCGACGCGGACAGCTCGAAGGCACCGCAAGACATAAGGACGCGCGAGGCTTTCGCTTATTAGGATGCAGCCGACGTCCCCGTCCTGCGCAAGACCAAGCTGGTGCGACTGCATGGTGTCGAAGCGCCGTGATCGGCCCTACAGCGCCGGCCGCTCGCCGGATTGGGTCAAGGTGAAGAACCCGAAGCACCCGTCGATCGAGAGGGTCAGGAGACGTTCGCGTAAACCAGGTTGTCAGCTCCTTGAGCACCAGCTTGGAAATTTCGGCCGGGTCTTCAATCCTCAATCGGCCAATCGCAATGATCTTCTCCGCGACAAGCTGCGTGATAGGGTCGCTACGATCCTTCAAACGTAACGCCCGCAGAGTCTGTTCGTAAGCCGCCACCAGACGTTCAATGTCCTTCGGCTCGAACGAAGTGTTTTGTATCAGCTTGTAAATAGCCATCGCTTCCGACAACGCGCGGCGGCGAGGTTTCGTCGTTCATTAAAATTGCGAGGTTCCAAAAAAACAGGGAACAAAACCGGCAAACGCTGTTGTTGTTCGGTTGGGCCACTGTGAGCCATTTACGCGCCGGTACGTGACCCGGCACGGTACCGCTTGACCGCCCTCGTTGCCCATGTGTCGAGCGGGTGGCCGTGCTCACACCCTGTGGATAGCGTTCAAGGCGATCTCGATCAAAACGCCGCCACAAGCACCTGACAATACCAAGTTGCTGGATTGAATGGTGCGCCTTCGTGCCTGGGCGGATCACGGCGTCGCAAGAACGGAACTTGACAAGCACTCAACGATTGAAATTAAAGCCAACGTTGAGGAGGTTCATCAATGACGAGACTGACAATCCTTGCTGCCGCCTTGCTATTCGCGGTTGCCACTCCGGCCTCGGCGCAGCACGTAATCTACAATCCGGGCTGGTGTGCCCAATTCTATCCGAACGCAAACTGCCAGAATTACGGTCCCGGTAACCCTTACACGAGCTACGGTTGGCGTGGAACATACGGTTATTGGGGCCATCGTCACCACTGGAGCCATCGTCACTATCGTCGCCGTTTGTACTGACCGCGCCGTTGGGCGCGGGGCCGGTGATCGGTAACGACCCCCTTGGTAATCTGGCCTCCCAGCCCTTGGTAATCTGGCCTCCCAACCCTCGCCCACCTATCGGGGCCTCGCGACATCGATCACGATCTTATTGCTATCGACTCCGGAACCGCGTCCCACCGTTTTGGTTATGTGAGCCGGGCCACGTTAGCCACTACGCGCTGGTCCGTGGCTCGGGCACGGTCCCGCCTTACACCAACGCTAGCCAAGAGGCGGGACCGTGCTTCCGCATTTACTTTTGGTCCAGCCCTAGGCGTGCGGGTCGGCGGTCGCGCCGGTCAGCACCCGGTCCGCTTTTAATGCCGTCCGCTCGACAAACTCCCGGTCCGTCGTGACAGCGGGTTGCGTTATGCGCACGTCCGACCAGTCCCCCTCGATCGTGCCGCCTGGCAATGATCAGGACGTGTATCTTGTGCTCGATAGTTTCGGCGATGGAATCGCAGCCGGCCCATCTAGTTCGATCGTGTTCGGGACTCCTCGTCGCGCCTGCTCAGGCGATCGAGCAGCTGCTGAATGTGCGATGATAGCCCAGGCTGTTCTTTCGAGAGCAGCATCCGAAGCCGATGTCCTATCTCCTTCCGGATCGCGTTATTGTAGTCTGAATTGAGCTTCAGGGAACCTGGCATAAGCCTACCCCGCGCGGTCGCGACGGGCGTCATGATGTTCAGCGCTGACAGCGTTGGGTCAGGCCGCGCGCCCGGTTCATCAACTTGCAATTTAAGATCGGCCGCTTTCTCGATTAGCGCGGCGGCAACCTTCGGGTCCTTGGTTGTCTGGGCGAACTTGAAAAGAATCGCCGCCTGACGCGTGAAATAGTTTCTCCCGATCACTTCACCGTCCTCGGGGCATCCCTGCGCTCATACCATGCGCCAGTCGGAGATTCGTTCCCAGTTATGTCCAAAAGTGAACATTTAATTTTTGTTCCATCGTCCTGGTAAAAATTAGGAGGGAACCGTGAGGCAGTTGCTGGCGCAGACCCGGATATTGAGATCAGCGAAGCAGTGTCAGTTCCGGCCGCCGTCGCGTGGGCCCGCTGCAGCGAAAAGCTCGGCAAAAAACGCGCTGCGTATCGCATTCGCGTGGGCGGTCACAGCGCTCGTTGCAATTTCGATTTACTACGGAATGCTTAGGCTGATGGGCCTGCGGTGACAGAGCACAGGAAGCCGGAAGCTTGGCGAGGGTTGACGACGGAACGAGGAACAAGCCCGATGATCAGGTTCGCGCCATCTGGCGCCATGCATTTTGCCGACTGCAGGGGAGAGCCGTAATGTTGGACTCTCGCAAAATGGCGGTGACTTTGTCGGCGCTTTTGATTACGGCGACGACAATGACCTGGCTCGCGAGTGCTCAAGAAGCGGCACTTTCAGATGGAGAGCGACATGGACTTGCGGCCTGCCTGGTAAAATGCCCTGACGGCGACAAGGCGTGCAACAATCGATGTATCTCGAAGGCCCAAACCAGGGGCGTATGGAGCGATGGCGCGCGCGCCTGCATCAGGGGTTGTCGGACGGCATATCAATTTTCTCAGGTGGCCGCCCAACAGGCGACCATTGAGGTGTTTGTTTGTGTAGCGGGCTGCCTTGATCGGATGGCGCGGTAGTGGCGATCGGCGCCGGCGCTTCATTTTGGGGCCTCTACAATCGCGCGCAACTTGCCAAGGCTAATTACTTCGCTGCCCTGGCGTCCATGCCGCGCGTGCTAGCACAGCTGGACTGCGCTCCCCATAGGCAAAAACGAGTCCTCAGGGCTGGCTACCGCAATGCGAACCAGACAAGGCCGATACCCAAGGCCACAATCCCGGCGCCGGCGTCGATCAGTACGGCATTGTGCGGCCCTGAGAATAATCCCACCCCTTGTACGAACAAGAACAGCCCCAGGACAATAAATGGCAGGCCAACGACCAGAAGCACGATCTTCATGGCAGCCTCCTTGATCGCACGTTTACGACGGCGTTATTGATCGAGGCTCGGCGAGTCGCAATAGAAGCAAGCGTCGGCTGAAGCACCGAATTTCAGCGTGCGGACGGTCAAGCGATCCGTTGGGGGATGGTCGCTTATTTTGATTTTTTTGGCGCGCGCTTTTTTGGTTTAGGTCCAGAGCGGCCTGACGGCTCGGCATCGTCGCCTTGGCACGGCCAAGCATCTCTAAATGCTTCAAAAGCAAGGGCAATGCCAGGCATGTTCAATCGATCCGGATTCTGGTCGAGATACCGCAACAGAACCTTGGCACTTTCCAAAACGCTACCCAGGGCCGGAGGGCATGCTCGCGCGTCAGGCAGCAGGTTTGGGGCAAAATACATGGCCGTCTCGATCATTCCCTCGCATGCGCCGGCGGAACGTGCCTCCTCGTTATTGTGGAACGAGCCTTCAACAAGCAGCTCGCAATATCTCTGCGCATCCGCTCCGGTATCGAGAACCGTGCCGCCGGCCTGTCCGATGAGCGAAAGTGCCAGGCTCGCAGCAATGATATAGATCCGCATTATTTTATCGTTCCCGAATACCAGTTCAGTGATGTCCGGCCCAACCTATTTCTTTCTCGCCCGCGGAGATTGGAACCAAAAAGCCACCCCCGATTTTTATGGCATGGAATAGCCAGGGACAGAATATACACGGTCGTTTCAAGGCATCGTGCAAGGTGGGCCTCGAAGGCGTGGTGTCGAAACGGCGTGACCGACCTTACTGCGCCGGCCGACCTGCGGACTGGATCAAGGTGAAGAACTGGAAGCATCCCGCGATGAGCCGGGTGGCGGATTCATTCGTGCGAATCTGCGGCCAGCCTTGCAAACAAGCCCAGCCAAGTAGAACATCCGCCGCGCAATGCCGGGGAAAAGCAATGAGGGTCCTGGTCGCGACACTTACCTTGCTGGTTTCAAGTGCTGCCTCCGCTCAAGAGTGCAAGACGTGCTCCATGGCCGACGCCTGCATAAAGACCTACCTTAAGGCGGCGTCGGAGGCCCAAACGGCCACTAAACAGGCAATCCGGGATTGGAAACAGAATCTGGACAGAAAGGCCTCCGCAGAATTGTCCGGCAGGGGCACAGCCGCATTACAAGACGCCATGGAGGCGCAAGTTCGTCAAGAGCTTGACCGCCTGAAGGAGTGCCTGACCAAGATTAGGTAGCCGGGCCCGGCGGCGCGAACGCCGCTAGCTCTTCCCGTGTTCAAACTCGCGCTCCGGGGCCGCCTTCGTTTCCTGATGTTCAACCGCCAGCGCTCGATAGTGGGCTGCCATTTCGAGGTAGTGCTGACGTGAAATCGGGTCCAGCGCTTGCTCCGCACGTTCTTGAAACACGCGAGCACGAACGATTAGATCCTGAGCATCAGGCATCGCGGCACCTCCTGCGAAGCTATATGCGCTTATATATGGTCTTGACGACGATTTCGAACCTGCGGGCACGGACTTTTGATCTTCTTTCATCCCGAAGTTGCAAGTGGATTAAGTAAATTGGTCAAAGCGACCGAAAACCAGCCGGGACCCCTTTGACCTATGAGGGCGACGGGCGGAAAAGCCGGTCAATAGCTTGCTGACGATTGATGCCGCGAGGGCGAGGCTGCAAACGCCCGGCAAGCGGCGTCGTTGACCGGAATGTCGGGGAGACGATTTATTTTGAAGCTTTGCCGTTTGCCGTATTCGCGCGAAAACGAATCAACGCTATGATCGGGTCGCGGTGCACACGCCGCAGCCTCGCAGAAAACCCGCTCGTTGATCCCGGTCACGGGCGGGTTTTCGTTTGGCGGCGCGGCGTCGATAGGGCGAATGCCGGTGGATCACCGGCCCGGCGACGTCGATCGATAATTTATCCCAACAGGCGGCACGCCACGTCAACCGGGGCTCATGCCTTTGGCCTTGACCACTGCGATGGCCGCCTGAGACATCAAATAAGTCACAAACGCCCTGGCCGCTTCCGGTTCTTTGCTAGAAGACTTGCCCACCTTGCCCCCTCTCGTCGCGGCACGCCGAACCGCGATCGTCAATGATGGCCAAACCCGCAAAAGTATCTGTGCTTCCTGGCATCCCTGCAGGCGACAAGGCGCCCATACCATCACCACGTCGAACCATTCCACTACGGTGAAGAGTCATTTTGGGAAGTCGCCGCGCTTTCAAATGATGTCTGCTCTAGCCCCGCGAACGTGAGCGGATGTGGGGGTGGCAGTTTCGCGATAATAAATTTGTCCAGAGTCGGTTGCCGGACAAGCTTTTTGAAATCGCACAGTGCACCATCTTCAAATTGATTCTCACCAGCGGTGACATGCAATGGATGACCAGCGGAAGCAGTCTGACAGACGAACAACCACTGAAAGACGGTCCGGAACAGATGCGCGCTCGGAAGAAGAAAAGCGACTAACTGGCGAGCGCCGATCCGGAGTTGATCGGCGATCTGGCAAGGATCGAAGGGCCAAGCATAGCAATACTCCCAAGACCAGGTGAACTTCCCAGTGGGGCGTCAGCTCGACCCTCTCGGCTGGGGCCGTTTTCTTTGGCACTCGCGATCGGGAATTAGGACACCCTGCTCGAAACTGGTTTCCGGCTGACGGGCCACGAGCAAACATACTCACGGATGCGTGAGGCGTGAGGTGACTTCTTCAGCGGGTTCCGGGCGAAACAACTCTCTGCGCCAATGAAGTCATTTTACGCAAGCGGCGAAAACGGCCGGAAATGATCAACGAGCATGATAACCGCGTGATCAACAACGGAGTTCGATCATGTTGGCATTCTTCACAATGCTCTATCGTGAATATTGCCGGGCGCGCCTCGCCGAGATGCGCAAGTATCAGTTAACCCACCCCGGCGGCGGGAATTAACTAAAACTAATTTTAAGGCGGAAAAGCCTGGAAGTCCTAGGTACTGAAACCTGGAGTGGTCGATCAAGTGCCCCGATCAGAGTGCGCGCCATGAAGCAGATTGCCGATATCGTGCGGCGGCTTTGGCAGAGCCAACCCGCACCAAATTTTCAAATGCCAATCACGGCCGATAGCCGGGATCGGTCCAGCATGGCGGACTTTGTCCGCATCCTGCAGGCCTACGATCGAGACCGGCAAGGCAGCATCAACTAGGGTTCGACACCGTCGACGCCGGCAGCGCGCTCCCGCTGCACCATTTCCGCCGGCCCATTGCACAAGGCCTCGATATCGACGCGAGATTCACGCCGGCGTCCCATCCCCTGGTTGATTACAGCCGTAACCCGATTTGACTGCGCCGCGAAGCCGTCCGGAAACCAAGTGCTGTTAATCCTCGCCCTCAATCAACGAGGTTCGAGTCGATGTTGGCTCTCATTTTCAGGCTGGTTTACCTGCGGTTCTGCAAGAGATATTTCGCCGTGCTGCGAAAGTATCGGCAATTGTGCGCACGGCGGGCCTGACGCGTGATGCCCCATGCATGCTCCAGGAAGGCGACCGGTGTGCGTTCGGTTTGCGGGCTGTTGCGCGCCGGCCGATCGCGGCCAGCGCGGGGCCGCCCGTGTGGCTTGATCGGGTGCCGTTTGCCCAAGCTGACGAAACGCGGATGAAACAAAAACCCTTCTCTTGCGAAAACGTCGTGAAACAAATCGCCGGTATCAATGCCCGTCACGGGGCTGTTACTCGTAAATCGCGGACACAATGATGCCTAGATCCGATCAGGAAACAGTTTTACAGGCGTTGGAGCATGCACGACGCATCGTCGGTCAATGCATCGCGGCGCAGGGCGACGCGACGCGGACGGTGGAGCGCCTGCTGAGCGTACTCGACGAGATCGAGGTTGTGGACGCCCTTGATCGGATGAACCGACGCAGAATTCTGCGGCTGGCCGATTCGACTGCGTGAAAAACCCGCCGGCGTGAATCGGCGGGCTTGTGCATGGTTGCGGGACCGAAGCCTCGCACCCTACCCCATGCTGCCGGGCATGAAGCACCGGATCAGGATTTGGCCGTCGAACCGCAGCGGCCAAACCATCGTGCGTCCCGCCCGGTTCGGTTCGGTGATCAAGGCGTCGTCGGGAACATCGATCCACTTATTCTCAAGGCGGACTCGATAGTGGCCGTCCTTCGATTCCCAATCAACATCGCTGACAGCAAAGCCGTCCGCGAACGAACAGCATAGCCCCCTGCCGGATGTGAGCCTGTCGAACCAGTCGTTGAGTTCGGGATGGCCGGGATCGTGCGCCAACGCTGGAGAGCAGAGCAACAGGAAGATCAGGACATTCCGCATTATCACCGTGGACCGACTCCCTTCTTTCAAAGGCTACGCTTCTAACGCGGACGCGGCGCCATTTTTCGGCTCGATGTTCACAGGGTAAAGGCGCGGACCTGAGCCCGCACCCCTTTGCTGTTGTCATTTCAGCCGTCTCGCGTGCGCGGCCAGTCTCTGCCGGTGTTGCGCTTTTTGTGTGACCGGCGCCGGGGCTTCCCGTCGAGCGTGTTCAATCCGGAGCGGAAGGAGCATCGTTGGGGAAGGCGGAAACTCGCAAGGGATCGACAGCCCGCGTCTTACGTCCGACGTGGCGGCAGCTTGATCGGGATATGTCTGGCGGTGCTCACCACAACAGGGCTGCCATCGCTGGCGAAGCTCTTGAGCGTTTCCAGAACCAGAAAAAGACTTCTCGGCAAGCATGGGCGCAAACCTGGCTCAGAATTAACAAACGACGCCGCGAGCGGAGTATGATCGCTTGGCGGCGTCGGTTTTTCCGTGGCCGGACCTCAAATCCCGGCAAAGGCCATTTACCGAAAGCCCGCATCCAGGTCTTGTCAATGCAAGCCAATGATTTGGGTTTTGACGCCAAAAATCTGCGAAAGGAGATCGGCGCCGGCTCCTGGCCCCCATCAAGCCGCGCCTTGCGCGCTCGCTCAGATCGGGGAAGACTGCGCAGGCGAAAGGGCCGCCGCGAACCAAGGTGAACGCCCATGGCCGATCATAACGTCGGGCCCGATGCAGGGCCATCAACCGGGAAAGCGAACTGGGGCAAAGTCGCAACCTACGCCGCTGGCGGCATCGTTTGCGTACTTGCCCTATTTTTGGTGGTAGCCGGCTGGAACATGAAATCGGAAAATCCGATAGCCCGGATTAGAGATGAATGCCAGAAAAGCTACGGCAAGCTCGGCCCGGCGCGAGTTTCCGAATGCCTCAGCGAGCTAGTCATCCGGCACACGCGGCGATCAAGCGTGCCGTAACGCCAGGTCGGCACGTAAACTCTGATCCAGGCGCCGCCCTCTTACAAGCTCGCGGTGCCGCTGGATGGGTGCGTAGCCCAGCCGACCGGGCTCGGAACGCGCCCGCCGCCAGCCAGCAACGACCGAGCCGAGGGAAGAGTATTCTCAGAGTCGAATTTTCTTTGGAATGGACGGTCGGTCGATCTGGCGCCACACTGCAGCCATGGGACAGACCGAGCGACTGACTTGCTCCAAGTGCGGGGCTCATCTCATTTTGGCGTTGCCTTCGCGTGGCAAGGGGTCGCGCACCCTCCAGTGCTTTGTTTGCGACGGCCCCGATCCGATGAAAACAGACAAGGCGACGGGCTGGTTAAAGGGCGAACTACATCCGCCGCGGTAACGCTGCACCGTCGCCGGCGACCGCCTAAAGAAAATCCCGCAGCCGGGCGAGTTCAATAATCTGCTCAGCCGACAAAACAGCGGTGATCAATTCGCCCTGGGGAGCGGTGTGGATCTCATACAAATGCCGCTGAGATACGGGCTTCGACATGAATTCCCGTGTGCAATCGTCAAGAGTGCCTTCAGCAACAAGGTACGGCCAGGTGTTGGTGAGACGTTCATTGTTAACCGAAGGCCATTTCCGAAGAACGGCCGGCGCATCGAAGTTGATTTGAGCCGGAGTATCAGCCACGGCGCACCCCCTTGCCCTGAGCACGGCCCCGCCTTGGTCTAGGGGGCGATTGCGGCGGGTACCGTGCCGGGCCACGGACCAGCGCGGACGACGTGACCCGACTACCAAGCTGGCGTCCCATGGATTGTTCCAGCGTGATTGCGCAGGGACCTTTAAGGGACCGCGTGCGTTGTGGCCTTGAGACCGGGGCGACGACCAACCCGGAGCGCTGGTTATGGACATCCCCCTTGACCTTGAAAGAAGGTTTGAGCGGCGGTGGGCCGCTAGATTTTCGGATGTTTCCCAGGAGCGGAGCGGAAGGCAGTTTCCACAACCTGCGCCACCCCGCAAAAGGAAAAGAAAAACCCGCCGGGTTGAGTCGACGGGTTCGAGGCCTGCCCCTGGTGAGTTAAGCCACCTCACCGATTGAGTACCGCGGGAGAGGTAAACAAACCTTTACCCCCGGTAACTCATGACCATCACCGGATCGATGTCCGTTTGGTGCCGAGCCCACAAACGGATATGCCGACTAAACGATTCCGCGAATCCGTCCGACAGGAACAGCTTTAAGGGCGGGGTGTTTCTTCTGAGAAGAACCAGTGCTCACAACGTGTCCGGCTCATCATGCTGCCAGCGGCTGATCATGCCGGCAACCGCCGCGCCGATGATGGGCGCGAGCCAGAATAACCAGAGCTGCGCGATATACGGTCCGCCGGCAAACAGCGCCGGACCGGTGCTTCGCGCCGGATTAACCGAGGCGTTGGTAACCGGGATCAAGAAGAGATGAATGAGCGTCAGGCAAAGCCCGATAGGTAGCCCTGCAAATCCGACTGCCGCGCCTTTCGAGGTGGTGCCGACGATGACGTACAAGAAGAAGAAGGTCGCGATGACTTCACTCAGGAAGCACGATACCAGACCGTATTTTCCCGGGCTGAGATCACCGTAGCCGTTGGACGCAAACCCATCGGGAACCCATCCGGGCTTGCCCGAGGCGATCACGTAGAGTACCGCAGCCGCCGCGATGGCGCCGGCCACCTGTGTGAGGATGTAGGGAAGAACGTCGGTGGCCTTGAAGCGGCCTCCGGCCCAGAGCCCAATGGTAACGGCACAATTGAAATGCCCGCCGGAGACGTGGCCGACCGCATAAGCCATGGTCAGTACGGTCAGTCCGAAAGCCAAACTGACCCCCAGGAATCCGATGCCCAGCGATGGGAAGCCCGCAGCGAGCACCGCGCTGCCGCAACCAGCGAACGTCAGCCAGAAGGTACCAAAGAATTCGGCCCCAAGACGTCGCCACATAACCATTTTCCCCGTGGCCTCGGGTTACGCTCCATAGCCGCCGCCAAGAGAGGCGCCAGCGGGGCGTCCTATGCAAGTCCCGCCGATGCTCTTTCGACCGGCTCGATCAGCGACTTCGCCGAGAACGGCTTTGTGAGATAGGCAAGGCAACCGGATTCCAGCGCCGCCTTGCGAACGGCGGGGTTGTCGTTCCCGGTGATATAGATGACCGGCACCAAAATTCCGGCGGCCTTGAGACGACGCCTCAACTCGATCCCGGATTCATCCTTCAGGTTGATGTCCATGATGATACACACCGCTTCCTCGAAATCGTCGTGATTTTGAAAAGCCTCGGCCGACGGAAACAGGATACTGTCGTAACCGTGTTCCCGCAGCAGCCGCTTTACCCCCCTGAGCATGCCAGGGTCGTCATCGACGACAAGAACGATATTTTGATTTCGCATCATCGACATCCCTGACCTGTCCGCCGACACAATCTTGGAGGTCTGCTAACTTGGAGGTCTGCTAAACACTGACGCGAGTTAACCAACAGAAGAGGCAATTAGTTCCTCCTCCCTTCACCGTTATGCCTCCCACAACCAACTTCCAATTGTCCCATAGGACAATAGGCGCCCGAGAGATGTAGAAAGATCGTCCAGGCTGATGGTCGTTGCCCGACATTGCGCCGACACCGCTGCGTGAGGGGGAATTCCGCCAGGGATTGAGTTGCATTTTCCGCAGCAATGGACGCTACCCGTCCCCGCTTTTTTCGCAGAACATCCAAAATAGAAATCGTCGCTAACGTTTTCCATCCTCGTCGGTGACGATCATGGCGTCGGGTATCGCGCCGCCGTCATGTTTGATGGTCTCGTCGACGAGCTCACTGGCTGATCGGATTGCTACATCCACAGCCGCTTCGAGATTCGGCAAATCAATACCTTCATCATCGGTTGAAACGCGATCGCGATAGCGGAAATTGATGTAAAACTTGGCCAATGTGGGCTGCCTTTGCGGAGATCAGGGCTAAGCCCGGCGTTTCTGTGTTGCCGCACACATCGGCACGGAACGGCGCACGAGTGTACACAAAGCGAACAGTTCTCGCGAAAATCAACTTAATAAAAGTTAACCGGGAGCCATCTTCATGCTCCTTCCTTCTTCATGCTCACTTCCTAGTGACACTTTTCGATTTGGCGGTGATCAAATTTTCACCTGAACGCGGAGTACAGTGGAAAACTGCGCCGTTGCCACACTGACACCACGATGTACCGTAACCTCTTGGTGGTGTCGAACGCGCTGGGGGCAACTACGCCAGCGCGGTCGAGTGGCCGGGCGCTGCGCTCTCCCCGGAGTGCCGCCCGGCTACTTGCTTCAGATGAAGGACCCCATCTGCCGCCGGCTATTTCGCAAACGAACTATTTTCGCAAATGAAACGGTCTCAGCCGAAATAGGCTGACGCCGATCGAACGCCCAGTACACGATGAAGGTGCCGAAGCGTCACGGGCGCTAAATCCCGGTTCCCAGTTCCGCCCCAATTGTTCCTTCACTATCCGCCTTATTTCTGCGAACGATCAATCTTGCCCACTTCTTTTGGGAAGCGTATCGAAAACAGCGCTCCTGCCGCTGAGATCATCAATGAAATCCGCCCTGTCAATTTCCTTGTGCTTCACGCTTGTCCTTTGCAGTTCGGCATTCGCGCAATCGGCGCCCGCAGCTCCGACAGAAATGATCTCGAATTACCGCCTTCAGCACGGCGAAGGGCGGGTAACCTCGGACTCCACGCTGCATCGGCTTGCGCGTGAGCAGGCCGCCGCCATGGCCTCAAGGGACGTGCTTGATCATGGCGTGCTCGGGTCATTTTCCTCGCGTGTCGCCGCATCGAAGGCCGAACGAGCGGCCGAGAATATCGCCTTTGGCTATGACAGTTTCCCAAAAACCCTTGATCAATGGATTGATTCGCCGGCACACCGGAAAAACCTCTTAATGCGTGGAGCCACAAAAGTCGGCGTCGCCAGCGCCAAGAGCGCGACGACCGGGCGAACCTACTGGGCCATGGTGATCGCGGGGGGATATGAGCGTTCCCGGTCACGATCACCATCGGCGATACCGCCGCCGGCGTCCCGCCACGCCGAACAGGCCTGTCGAATAAAGTTGCTTGGGTTGTGCCTTTGAACCGTTCGCGGAAAAGAATGTCGAGTGCGATGGACGAAACGTTCGGCGGAGCATGACTGCAGCCGGCCTATTCTGATTGCATACGCACACCGGCGAAGACGATTTGCGACGGCGGACCGCCGTTCCAACACCACCAAAAAATCCAGCCCGCGGGTGGTTGGCGTCGGGCGATCGGCACCATTGATCGGCCATCGCCGATCCGAAGGGTTAAAATGGAAAGGCCCTGCCACCATCCACGATGGCGACAGGGCAACCGCAGTTCCAAGCCTGTTTTTTTGAAGCTTATTTTTCCGTGCAGACCTTCATGGACTTCATGCCGGTCTCGGCTTCGGTCTTGGTCTTGAATGTTCCGTTGTCAACGACCGTGGTCGTGGTGGTCGTCGGCTTCTTGTCAACAACGGTGCATTTCTTGGTCGAGGCATCACGCACAACGTAGTACTCGCTCGCAGTTTGCGCAAAGACAGACGTCACCGCAAATGCGCTAGCAGCGCCAACAATCAAAACCCTCTTCATCGTTTTCCTCCAGTGTGTACGCACGGTGGGGAAACCACCTGCCGCAACTAAAGTTCCGTGACGAAGGCGGGAACGGACTTTCGACTAGCCCATTATCTCCGTGCAACACCATTCCGAGGGACTTCGGTCGCTCGCAAGAAACGCGGCGGTTACTACCAAGTGCTGATAGCTCGATACTTCTTTTTTGTCGGAAGCCTGCTTCTTGCGATGCTCTTCGGAGCCGGCTGGTATTTGCCGGATTCCCCGCAAAGCTTCGTTCGGGAAGCGCAGGTAGACAAATCAATCATCCGCATCAAATCGGCGCACAAATGGCCCGAGCAAGTCGTGATCGATACCAGCCTGCCGACCATTGTCCCGCCGTCGTCGGTGGTCGTCGCAAGCACTCCACTTATCGACCGGCCTCGCGAGGCGTTTGCCCAAGCGGATGCCAGCTCGCAAGAGGCCTCGAGAACTCCTTCGCCCTCGGCCTCGAAACCTAAAGCCGCCAAAAAGGCCACCCGCACCAGAATGGCCGCTTATCGAGATCCCTCGCAGGCCTCGATGCCGGAGGTCTCACCTCGGGAGGTCTCACCTCGGGAGGTCTTGCCGCCCGGCTGGTAATGAAGGATTCTCCGCAGCGGGAAAATTCCCAAACTGCGCAGGAACGGCAGCTTGAATCAGAACGACCGGCGCTGAGGCTTGAGTCGGTGCCCGCTGGTCGCGTGCAGGTTAAAGAGAGAATCGTCATGCGGACCGCGCGATGAGCTACCCCGCCGCCGGTTAGCAAACGCGATCTAAAATTCCTTGCCGATGTAATGATCGACCGACCATCGTCCCCCTCCCCGAAAAAAGATGGCGAGGCAGAAAGCGGCCCACAGCAGCGGGTATTCGTAGCCCCGATTGGTCCAGAAGAACCCGTAAGGCCCCTGAAAAATAGTCACGATGACCATCATCTGGATAAAGATCATCGCGGCGGCAATGCGCGTGAACAAGCCAACCGCCAGGCATGCAGCGGCGACGAATTCGCTGAAAAATGTCAGGTAAGCCAGCACGAGCGGCAGCGGCAGGCCCTTGTTGCCGATGGCAACAGCAAGCCGGTCCGGCGAGGAGTAAAAAACCTTCTGATGACCGTGCGGAAACAAGATGGCGCCGGTGGCGAAACGCATGAATGCGTAACTGTAGGGTGCCCCGGCCTCGTACATCCTTCCCAGCGCCGGTATGATCAGCCGTCCCCTGTCGATCTTGTCCGACATGTTTCTTCCCCCGTTGCTCGCCGCCATCTCGTGATGGACCTGTTCTTGACTGAGTTCTTGTTGCAAACCGAACAACGCGGAACGGCTTTTATTCCCTGCTCAACCGGCTTGAGCCGCCCTCACCTCGCGAGTTCGGCGGCGCCGCGTCCTGTTGATAACCCGCTGCCCCACATACGGGCGGCGTGACAGATACTTGCGACGTGTTATCGACGGACGAGTGCCTCTCTCGAAGCGGATAGAACGGCCATGCGGATCACCCTCGTCGGCTCCCGCCATTTCGGCGTGACCACGCTGAACATGCTGCGGCAACACGGTGTCGAAATCGCAGGCGTCGTGGTTGCCGACGCCGAAGACCGGCTCGCCGCAGCGGCCCGCGCCGCGGGTATCGAAGTCAGAGTGCAGGCCGATCCGAAGCTCGTCGCGGCTTCCGAGATCGCCGAGCGCACCGACCTGATCGTGACGGCGCACAGCCACGCGCGCGTCAGCAGGGAGGCGCTAGCTGCAGCAAAACTCGGAGGCATCGGCTATCACCCCTCGCTGCTGCCGCGTCACCGTGGCATCGCGGCGATCGAATGGACCATCAAGGAAGGCGATCCGATCGCCGGCGGCACCGTCTATCATCTCGCCGATCGCATGGATGCCGGCGCGATCGCCGCGCAGGAATGGTGCTTCGTCAAAAAGGGCGAAACCGCGCGCGAGTTGTGGGAACGCGCGCTGGCGCCGCTCGGCCAGAAACTTCTGGGTGAGGTGATCGACTACGCCAAGACCTACAAGAGCCTGCCGGCAAAACCGCAGGACGAGCAGTTTGCGACCCTGGCGCCCAAGCTTCCGGAGCAATGAATCATTGGACCCCGGCTCGCGCTTTTTCCAATTAGCAGCTCTGTCGCGCGCGAATCGCGGTTCCCAAACCACAATCAATTGTGAGATCAGCTATCTGATTTATTTGGAGCTTTTTCCGACTTCGCAGCGCAGCAAATTTTGGACACATTGTGACTGGATAAGCCTGCGACATCACACAAATCGGGATTTGATTCATGCGCTATGACCGCATTTATATTGCTTTTTTCGCTTCCGCCCTCACCGTCCTCGCGGCTGCTCCCGCGGTTGCCCAGACGCCCTATGACGGGCTTTGGAATGTCACGATCGTGACCAAGGCGGGTAGTTGCGAGCCGACGACGCGCTCAACACTTACCGTTTCCGACGGCAAAGTTTCTGCTCCCGGCGCAAGCGTTTCCGGCAGCATCGGCCGTGAGGGGCTTGTGCGAGTCTCCATCGCTGGTGCATATGCAAATGGCCAACTCAACGGCAACTCCGGATCGGGGAAATGGAATGGGGCATCTGCAGGCGTACCGTGCAGCGGTCGGTGGGAAGCATCCCGGCAATAAAACAGGCCTGACGACTGGCAGCTTCGCGGGTGTCACGCGGCTGATATTCATCGTCACCGCGTTGTTCGTGGCATCGGCGTCCGGCTCCGCAAGCTATGCGCAATCGGGGCCGTTCGCGGGCATGGCCGGCAACTGGTCGGGCGGGGGCACCGTCACCCTCGACGACGGATCGAGCGAGCGAATTCGCTGCCGCGCAACCTACGCAGTCGGCGCGGGCGGGACCGGCCTCAACCAGAGCCTCACCTGCGCCAGCGACAGTTACAGATTCATTCTCTCAAGCAATGTGGTCGCGCAGGGCAATGCGCTCTCCGGGACGTGGAGCGAGAGCAGCCGCGGCATCAACGGCACCCTCGAGGGACGCGGAAGCAACGGCAATTTTCAGGTTGTCGCCAACGCGCCCGGTTTCACGGCAAACCTTTCCCTGGCGACGCGCGGCAACCGGCAGTCCGTCGTGATCACGGCTGCGAGCCAGTTCAGGGGCGCCAACATCGCACTGACCCGCCATTAGTTGGTTCGCCGCGGCCTGCTCTCAGCTAAGCTTGCTTAGGCTTCGCCAATTGCGCGGCGGTTTGTTTCATGGTCTTGGCGATCAGCAGCGCCTGTTCCTTGCTGAGGGCAAAGTCCTGGACGCCTTTTTGCGTGGTCAGCGACAGCACCATGATTTCCGGCTGGTTCTCCCGCCAACCGGTGGCGAAGGCGGTCACAAAATCCGCCGATGTGGATCGCTTGGTCATCGGGAGGTCCTATCCGGCCGGTCCGAACGCAGTGACTTCGATCTCGACTTTCGCGCGCTCGTCGACCAGGCCTGAGATGTAGAGCAGCGTCGAGGGCGGAAAGTTTCGTCCCAGCGTCTCTCGCCAGGCCGCACCGATAGCGGCGCCCGCGGCTTCGTACTCGCTGCGGCTGGTCAAATACCAGGTGAGACGGACGATGTGCTCCGGACCCGCGCCAGCCTCTTTAAGCAGCTTGACGATCCTGCGCAGCGCCGTCCCCACCTGGCCGGCCATATCGGGTTGATAGTCACCCTTCTCGTCGCCACCGGTCTGGCCGGCGAGCACGATCCATTGGCCCGGACCATCGAGCGTGACGCCGTGCGAAAAGCCGCGCGGCTTTGGCCAGTCGGCCGGTTGCAGGATACGCATGAGCAGTCTCTCCAGGTTTGCTGGTGGCGTCATTCCGCGATGGTCCGCAGGGCCAGACCCGGAAATGACAGCAGCAGGAGGACCCCTTAGCACCGATCGCGTGGACACTCCCAGATCGAAATTGAGTGGGGCGCAGCGCCGCATATCCCGGGCCTTTTCAATTCCGGGATCTTGTTTCCGCGTCGAGTTATCTCGTGCACTCCGCATGCCCCTCCATCAGTTTCACCATTTTGTCGCCGCCGGACGACAGCCGGCACATTTCCACTTCCTTGCCGGCCGGTATCGGTTTGGCGCAGGTGATCTGTGGATTGTTGTCGTATTTGGTCGTTGAGAACTTGCACGTCACCATGCAGGAGGCGTCGCCCGGCAACGAATTTGTCATCATGATGCTGGCCAGCTCACTGCCCGGCAAAATGACGCAGTTGAACGGCACCGATTCCGCCGACGCCGGCGTCATGTGCGCACCGGCAAGAAGCGCAAACCAAATGCGCCCCAGATGTGAGCGCATGAACCCTGCCCAGCCTATTTCCCTGCCGCCTTCCTCAGCGCATCATTGATGCGATCCTGCCAGCCGGGTCCGCCCTCCTGGAAGTGTTCGAGAACATCCTGGTCGATCCGCAGCGAAACCAGTTCCTTCACACTCGGAAGCGCGGCCGTTTTGGGCGGCGCCTCCGGCACCTTGGTTGTGGTCCGCTTGAACGCAGCTTCGGCTTCGGTTCGGGCGTCGTTCAAAGTTCTTGGTCGTCTCGGTTGATCTGGCACGATTAGATTCCTTCGAACAGCGCGGTCGACAGATAGCGCTCCGCGAATGACGGCACGACCGCAAGAATGGTCTTGCCCGCGTTTTCCGGCCGCTTGCCGATCGCAAGCGCCGCAGCGATCGCGGCGCCTGAGGAAATGCCGCCGGCAATGCCTTCGTTGCGCGCGAGCGCCCGCGAGGTTTCGATCGCGGTGGTGCTGTTGACCTTGACGATTTCGTCGATGACGGAACGATCCAGGATATCCGGAATGAACCCTGCGCCGATGCCCTGGATCTTGTGCGGGGAATGCTGCCCGCCGGAAAGTACCGGACTCTCCTCGGGTTCGACGGCGACAATCCGCAGCGAGGGCTTGCGCGGCTTCAGCACCTGCCCCACGCCCGTGATGGTGCCGCCGGTGCCGACGCCCGCGACGAAGATATCGATGTTGCCGCCGGTGTCGTTCCAGATTTCCTCCGCCGTGGTGCGGCGGTGAATTTCGGGATTGGCGAGGTTCTTGAACTGCTGCGGCATGACGGCGTTGGGCGTGGTCCGCACCAGTTCTTCCGCGGTCGCAATCGAGCCCTTCATGCCCTGAGCGGCCGGCGTCAGAATGATTTCAGCGCCGAGGAACGCCAGCATTTTGCGCCGTTCGATCGACATCGATTCCGGCATCACCAGCTTCAGCCGGTAGCCGCGCGAGGCCGCGACGAACGCCAGCGCGATCCCGGTATTTCCCGAGGTGGGTTCGATCAGCACGGTATCGGCGTTGATCAGGCCCGCCTTTTCCATCGCGATGACCATCGCGGCCCCGATGCGGTCCTTCACGCTCGCGGCCGGACTGAAATATTCCAGCTTGGCGAGAATTGTCGCATTGGCGCCGTGCTGCTGCGGCATTTTTCGCAAACGGACGATGGGCGTATCGCCGATCGCATCGACGATGCTGTCGAAGACACGGCCCCGGCCGGGACGGTGCACTGCACTCGTAGCTGACGACGCGTCCATGACAACTCCTCTGGCCGCAAGTTGATCGCGAAATTAGGGACTTTCTTCATTAGGGGCAGCTTGTGCCCGTGTGCAAGGCAGAATGCCGAGCGTTGAACATTCGCTGCATTGCAAAATCGGAAAATAGCCAAATAACGTAAAACGAACGCATTTGTGTTGCGCTATCGTCAAACAGCCCGGTGTATGCTAGACTTAAGTTTGAGATCGCCAGGAGGTGATGATGCCAGCACTTGCTGAAGTCATGTCGACCGTCGCGCCCAAGGGTGACCCGCGCGTATGCGATCTGCCGACCTGCCCGGTTTGCGCCGATTCCATGGTGGCGGCGGAGGCTTCCGCCTTTGTTTCCGACAATGTCGTCAGCTATCTCTGGACCTGCGACACCTGCGGTTACGGTTTCGTGACCAAGCATTCGCTCCGCCGGTTTGCCTGCAACTAAGCCTTCCTTTTGGCAACCGTATCTAGCGCGGCGGGATGTCACCCCTCGCCCATTCGGCGCGGGTGCGTTCGCAAAAGCTTTCGAATATGCCCTTCGAAATCGCGTCCCTGATGTCCTGCATCAGGCGCTGGTAATACGCGACGTTGATTTCCGACAGCAGCATCGCGCCCAGAGTTTCCCCGGACCTGACGAGGTGATGCAGATAGGCGCGCGCGTAACTGCGCGTGGATGGCCACGAACTCTCTTCGTCGAGCGGCCGCGGATCGTCGGCGTGGCGGGCGTTGCGCAGGTTGATCTGGCCGAACCGCGTGAACGCCATCCCGTGACGGCCGTTGCGCGTCGGCAGCACGCAATCGAACATGTCGATGCCGCGCGCGACCGCCTCCAGAATATCTTCGGGCGTGCCGACACCCATCAGATACCGCGGGCGATCCTGCGGCAGGATCGGCGCCACCTCATCGATCATGGCGAGCATCACCGCTTGCGGTTCGCCGACCGCGAGCCCTCCGATCGCGTACCCGTGAAAGCCGATCTCGAGGAGGCCCCTCGCGCTGGCCTGACGCAGTTCCGGGACGTCGCCGCCTTGCGCGATGCCGAACACCATGTATCCATCGGGCGCGGCCTCGAAGGCGCGCCGGCTGCGCTCCGCCCAGCGCAGCGAGAGCTGCATCGCGCGCTCGATATCGCTGCGCTCCGCCGGCAGCCGCACGCATTCGTCCATCTGCATGGCGATATCGGAGCCGAGCAGCCGCTGCACCTCGATCGAGCGTTCCGGTGAAAGCTCGACCATGGCGCCGTCGATATGCGAGCGAAAGGTGACCGCGCTTTCGCGCACTTTGCGCAATTCGGCAAGCGACATGACCTGGAAGCCGCCGGAGTCGGTCAGCATGGGTCCGTTCCAGCCGGTAAAGGCTTGCAGGCCGCCGAGAGCTGCGATGCGCTCGGCGCCTGGCCGCAGCATCAGGTGATAGGTATTGCCGAGCACGATATCGGTCCCGGCATCGCGCACCTCGCGCCAATGCAAGCCCTTCATCGCGCCGCCGGTACCAATGGGGATGAAAGCAGGCGTTCGTACCGCGCCATGTGGCGTCGTCAGGCGGCCGATGCGCGCCTTGCCGTCACGGCCGAGCAGTTCAAAATGATTGGCTGAGGTCATCAGGTGGACTTATCACGAAACAGCAGGCAGGCGTCGCCATAGGAATAGAACCGGTAGCCGTTGCCGATCGCGTGGGCATAGGCCCGTTTCATGGTGTCGAGGCCGCTGAAAGCCGACACCAGCATGAACAGCGTCGACCGGGGCAAGTGAAAATTGGTCATGAGAATGTCCACCGCGCGAAATCGATAGCCCGGCGCGATGAAGATCGCGGTCTCGCCGGTAAACGGCTCGATCGCGCCATCTTCCGCGGCGGCGCTTTCAAGCAGCCGCAGCGCGGTGGTGCCGACGGCGACGACGCGACCGCCTTTGGCGCGCGCCGCATTCAGCGCATCGGCCGTGGTGCGGGAGATCGTGCCCCATTCGGCGTGCATCTTGTGCGCACTGGTATCTTCCGCCTTGACCGGCAGAAAGGTCCCTGCCCCGACATGCAACGTTACGCGGTGAATTTCGACACCGCGTTCGCGCAACGCTGTCTCCAGCGCCTGGGTAAAATGCAGTCCCGCGGTCGGCGCCGCGACCGCACCCTCATTGACCGCGAACATGGTCTGGTAGTCGCTGGCATCGCGCTCATCGGGCGCGCGCCTTGAAGCGATGTAAGGCGGCAGCGGTGGCGCGCCCAGATCGCCGATCGCCTGATCGAGCATGGGCCCGTGAAATGAAAACGACAGCGTAACCTCGCCATCCTCGCCCTTGTGCTCGACCTCCGCATCGAGATGGCCGAGAAGGCACACCTTGCCCTCATTGCCGAAGCGAACCACATCGCCCTCTGACAATTTTTTCGCCGGTTTCGCCAGCGCCTGCCAGCGCGAGCCGTCGAGACGCTTGATCAGCGTCGCCTCGATCTTCGGCTCGGTGTCGCGGCCGATGCGGCGGCCACTGAGCTTTGCCGCGATCACCTTGGTATCGTTCACCACCAGCTGATCGCCGGGCTCGAGCCAATCCGGAAGATCGGCAACGACGCGGTCGAGCAAGACACCATCGGGTTGCACGATCAGCATCCGCGCGGAATCGCGCGGGCTCGCCGGGCGCAGCGCGACGTGGCCTGCTGGAAGATCGAAGTCGAAGAGGTCGGTGCGCATGGCCAGACTGTCATTGCCGGACTTGATCCGGCAATCCATCTTCTACGAAAGACTGTTCTGAAGATTGATGGATACGCGGGTCAAGCGCGCGCATGACGATTTTGGCGTCACGCCGCGTCGGCGGCCATGCGTGCCTTGACGATCTTGTCCGGATTCTGCACCGGCTCGCCGCGCTTGATCTTGTCGACGTTCTCCATGCCCGCCGTCACCTTGCCCCAGACCGTGTACTGGTTGTTGAGGAAGGAGGCATCATCGAAGCAGATGAAGAACTGGCTATCGGCGGAATCCGGGCTGGCGGCGCGCGCCATCGAGGCGGTGCTTCGCACATGCGGTTCGCTGTTGAGCTCGGCCTTGTGCTTCTTGCCGGAGCCGCCGGTGCCGGTGCCCTGCGGACAGCCGGTTTGCGCCATGAAACCTTCGATCACGCGATGGAACACGATGCCGTCGTAAAATCCCTCGCGCACCAGTTCCTTGATCCGTGCGACGTGGCCAGGTGCAAGGTCCGGGCGCATTTCGATGGTCACCGGCCCCCGCGTGGTTTCGAGGATCAAAGTATTTTCGGTATCAGCCATGCTCGCTTCTCCACGGGTTGGGGTGGACGTTTCCTAGTCTGGAACTGGACATGGAACGGCCGGCCGGCGACGGCGCCGGCCATTCCTTCAGTAAATGGCATCGGCGTGCAGCGTTGCAACGCCTCCATCACGGCGATGCGGTACATCAGCCGGTCATTGTCCGTGGCCTGTTCCGATTCATAGGCAATCCTCGGATGACCGAGGATGTCGCCATTGCGGTTGAAGCTTACGATCACGGTGATGTCGATGCCCGGACGGGCGCGTCCCGCCGGCGGCGGCTTCCAGCAGGTCCTCAATCTCGCGATCACGTCCTGGATGGAATTGACCTGCGCCGTCTCGGCCTGCGAGGTCCAACTCGAGAAGGCGAACAATGCCGCTCCTGCGAGCCAGATCAGCGGTTTGCCACGCCAAGCCACCGCGTTCACTTGATGTCGGATGCGACTTGTACCTTCACCATCTTGTCGGGGTCGGCCACGCTGCCGCTGGAAGACCCCGCAGGGGCCTTCTTCAGTTTATCGATCACGTCCATGCCCGACACCACTTCGCCGATGACGGTGTATTGTCCGTTCAGGCTGGGGGCGTCGGCGAACATGAAGAAGAACTGCGAGTTCGCGGTGTCGACGCTGTCGCCGCGCCGCGCCATGCCGACGATGCCGCGCTTGAACGGCACGTTGGAAAATTCCGCCTTCAGATTGGGGTATTTCGAACCGCCGGTGCCGTTGAAATTCTGGCCGTCGCCGGTCTGCGCCATGAAGCCGTCCATCACGCGGTGAAACGGCACGTTGTTGTAATAGCCTTCGCGCGCCAGCTGCTTGATCCGCTCGGCGTGCTTTGGCGAAAGGTCGGTGCGCAGCTTGAAGACGATGCGGCCCTTGGTGGTATCGATGACGATCGCATTCTGCTTGTCGAGATTGGCAGGAAGCGGCTGTGCGATTGCGGGGGCCGCG
>WNGI01000538.1_pt1 | contig 28267 bp, 27 predicted proteins | sample 5400621 | NCBI WGS metagenome assembly WNGI01 (sample SAMN13153374, study PRJNA577476) | soil metagenome | isolation source: 20 cm soil or saprolite under Garry oak tree replicate 1 | place: USA:California | collected 2016-06-15
ATCATCAGGTCGAGGATGATCATGTCGGGCTTCTTCTTGAGGGCCAGCTCCAGGCCCGCCTTGCCGCCGTCGGCGACCATGATCTCCATGTTGAACGGCTTCAGCATGGCCTTGACGAGCCGGATGTTCTGCGGGTCGTCGTCCACGATCAGGATCGACGACGGCGTCTTTTTGCCCTTCTTGCCGTCGGCCAGCAGGTCGAACTTCACCATCATCTGGAGCAGCTGCTGCCGGTCGATTGGCTTGGTGAGGAAATCGGCCTGACCGATATCGAACGGCAGTGATTCCTTGTTGACCTTGGAGGTCAGCACGATCGGGATGTCCTTCGTCTTCGACTCGCGGCGCAGGTCGTAGACGAGACCACTGCCGCCGTTGGGCGGGAGCTGGGTGTCGATCAGCACGGCGAGCGGCTGGAGCTGCACCGCTTTGCGCAACGCCTCCTGGGCGCTGGCGGCGATCACCACCTCGTAGCCCGCGTGGCTGAGGAAGGGCTCGATGCGCTCCTTGACCGCCGGGTCATTGTCGGCGACGAGGATCACCGGCGCTTTGGTCCCGGCGCCCACAGGCGGCATCATCTGCACCGGCCGCTCCTGGATGCCGGCTTCCTGCTTGGCGAACTCGATCAGCTCGCGGATGTGCTCCACCAGCCGTTTGCCGCTCTCGTTGATGTGGGCGACAAACTCGCGCCGCTCTTCGGGCGTCGTCTTGTTCGCCTTCTCGTCGAGCAGGATCTCGGAGAAGCCGATGATCGCGTTGAGCGGCGAGTTGAGGTCGTGGCTCTGGTCGTAGATGACCCGGAACTTGGCCTCGAAGTCGCGCTTCGCCTGGCTCAGGGCCGGCGCCGCGTCCTTGTTCTTGCCGCTGGCGCTCAGCTCCACCTTGAGGCCCTCCAGCTGCGCCTGCATGGCGCGCTTCTCCGCCTCATAACGCGCCAGCACCTGGCTGGTCGGCGGGCCGCTGCCGGCCGCCTTGCGCGCCTCCTCGAGCTGCGCTTTGAGGGAGGCCTTTTCCCGCTGCCAGGCCTGCTCCAGCTCCTTGGCCTCGCCGGCGCGCCGGCTCTGCAGGTCGTTGGTCTGCGACATCATGTCGGAGAGCTGCGCCTGGATCCGCTCCAGGTCGACTTTGAGCTGGTTCTTCTCGGCCGTGAGCCGCTGCTCGCGGCCGGTCCACTCCTCGGCTTTGCGGCCGCTCTCGCCGGCGAGGTCGGCGTGCAGCGCCTTGATCTTTTCGTAGTCCTGCTGGGTCGCGGCCAGCCGGGCCGACGATTCGGCGGCTTGCTTCTTGAGTGTCGCCTTCTCCTGCGCGAAGGACGCCTCACGGCTCTGCCAGTCCTTCTCGAGCGCCTTGACCTTGGTCAGCAGCGCGGACCGCTCGTCACTCAGACGCTGGAACTCGGCCTCGGCTTTGTCGAGGTCGGCCCCCTTCTTGCGCGCCTCGTCCAGCTGAGTCTGGAGCAGCTTGCGATCGGCCCTGAACTGCCCCTCGGCGGCCTGGGCCCCCTGCTCCAGCCGGGCGACATCCGCGATCAGCCGCTGCCGCTCGGCTTGCCACTTCTCGCGGGCGGCCTTGAGCGGCTCGACTTCGCCCTGGGCAGCTTTCAGCTGCTCTTGCAACTGCGCCGTAAGAACCTGCAGCCGTGCCTTCTCCTGGGTGAGATCGACCCGCGACTTCTGCCATTCCTGCTCCAGCTGCGCCTGCTTGCCGACCGCGGTGTCGCGATCCTTCAGTAGGGTCTCGCGATCGACAGCCCACTGGAGCTGCGCGGTCTGCAGGTTGTTGAGGTCGTCCTCCGCCGTCTTGAGGTCGCTTCGAAGCTTCTTCTGGTCCGCTTCATACTTCTGCGCCAGCTGGATCCGTTCCTGCTCGAGCTGCCGGAGCTGCCCGCGGCGCTCCTCGTCGCGGGTCTTGGCGCGAGCGACATCGTCCTTGAAGCGAGCCAGCTCCACCTGGGCCCGGTCGTGGCTCTGCTGGAGATCCTGATGCCCCTGCTTGAGAGACTCGTGCTGGTCGAGCAGCGCCTGACGCTCCTTAGCGCGCTCATCGTCGCGCGCCTTGGCGCCGGCGAGCTCGTCCTTTACGCGGCCGAGGTCCAGCTGGCCCCGATCGTGGGTCTGCTGTAGATTGGCATGGCCCTTCTTCAGCGATTCGTGCTGCTCGAGCAGGGCTTGCCGGTCCATCGCCCATTGCAGCTGGGCATTCTGCAGCTCGTCGAGCTCCTGTTGTTTGGCCTCGAGCTGCTGCTTGACCAGCTCCAATTCCCTGGCGTTTTGGGTCAGCTGCCCGCCCATGTCATCCTGCAGCGTCTGGAGGTGCGCGATGAACTCCTGGTTCTGCTGCAGGATGTCGGCGAACGACTTCGCCTTGGGTGCCTCGGGGCTCATCAGGCGGCCCTCCGTCCCTGTTGCATGTAGCGCTCGACCGCGGAGCGCATGGCATCGAGGTGCGCACTCATGGCGCCCAGCTGGTCGACGCGCTCCTGTTCCAGCTGGTTGAGCTCCTCCGCGCGGTCGGCTTCCCGTTCGATCGACTGGCGGAGCTCGCGCTCCAGTCGGGCAATCTCGGCTTGCGCCATCTCGTAGGCATTTTTCGTGTCCAGCAGTTCCCTCTTGCGCGCCTCGTCCTCGTCGATCAGGCCCTGCAGATTCTTGAACAGCTCCTGATTGAGCTGCAGGATCTCCGGGTACGAGCGACCGGCTTTCGGCGCGCTGTCACCGGTTCGGGCCGGCGTGCCTGGCTGCTCGCTCATTACGCGGTCTTCAGCCGCCCCTGCTGCAGGTAGCCGGCAACCTCCCCGGGCAGACCTTGCGGGTCGACTGGCTTGGGAATGTAGCCGTCGCAGCCGGCGCCGAGGATCTTCTCCCGGTCTCCGGCCATGGCGTGGGCGGTGAGGGCGACGACAACGACGCCCGCCATCCGTGGATCGGAGCGGATCTTGCGAGTGATGGCCAGCCCATCTTCCCCTGGCAGCTGAATGTCCATCAGGACGATGTCGGGCAGCTCGCGTGTCATCTCCGCCAGGCACTCGGCGCCGCTGCCCGCCTTGCGCACGCTGAAGCCTTTTTTCTCCAGGAGGAACTGGGCCAACCGGAGGTTGACCGGGTTATCTTCGACGATCAATACCTTGCCGGCGGTCACGCCCTGTCCTCCTTCGCCTCTGCACGATGTCCAAACCCTTGATGGCGCGCAATACGACATCTGGCTCAGAGAGGCCAGAGGGTATAACGGCGCTCCAGGCCGTCGCTGGCACCCTCGGTGAAACTTCACCCAGGGCCAGCAGGGCGGGCTGGCCGGGAAGGCCGCGCAGCCCCACCACCCATTCCGGCTCGGCCGGCGCCAGCACGACGACGTCGGGGGCGGCCGCGCGGGCCTTCTCCAGGGCTTCCTGCAGCCCGGGCGCCCGGAAGACCTCGAAGCCCTCTTCCACCAGGGTGGCGGCCAGCGTCGCCAGCGCGCGCCGGTCGCGATGGACCAGCAGGACACGGACCCGGTCGCGCCGCCGGTTGATCCCCTGGCCGATGCGGCGCAGCTCGTCCTGCATGGTCTTGGTAAGCCACGGCTTGGCGACGTACCCGGCGACGCCGAACTGGTCCATCAGCGCCTGATTCCGAGTCACCGAGCAGACCAGCACGGGGACGTCAGCGGTGGCGGCCCGCGCGCGCAACTCCTGCAGGACCTGCCAGCCATCCTTCACCGGCAGGACGGTCTCCATCACGAGCAGGTCGGGCAAAATCTCCATCGCCTTGCGCACCGCCTGCTCGCCATCGGAGGCGTGCGCGACCCGGAACCCGACACCCTGGATCTCCGCCGTCATCCGCTGGCTGCTCGCGGGATCGTCCTCGATCACCAGCGCCAGCGGGAGTTCCATGGTCTCGAGCGTCGGCACCGCCTCCTCCACCGGGGCCGCGGGCGCCGTCCGGGGTTCGCGGGGGATGGTAAAGGTGAAAATCGAGCCCTTGCCGAATTGGCTCTCCGCCCAGATTCGTCCGCCGTGCATCTCGACGAAGCGGCGGCACAGCGCCAGGCCCAAGCCGGTCCCCTGGTAGCGGCGAGTGTACGAGCCGTCGATCTGTTCGAACTCGCGGAACAGCTTCGGCAGGTCTTCTGGCTTCATCCCGATCCCGGTGTCTTCGACCGACACCGTCAGCTGTTGCGGCGAATCCTTGACCGACAGCGTGATGGTCCCGGGCGCGGGCGTGAACTTCACGGCATTCGAGAGGAGGTTGTAGAGCACCTGCTTGAACTTGCTGCGGTCGGCCATGATGATGCTGGCATCGGCCGCGCCCACCGTCCGTAGCTGCAGGCCCTGCTGCCGGGCCATAGGATCGAGGATGGCGGTGACTTCCTGGAGCGCCTCCATCACCGGCATCTGCTCGGGGTGGAGGTCCATCTTGCCCGCCTCGATCTTCGCCAGGTCGAGGATGTCGTTGATCAGACCGAGCAGATGCTGCCCGCTGCTGTGGATGTTGCGGAGGAACTCCGTGCGCTCGCCCGCCGTCAGGTTCATGGTCACGTCCAGCAGGATCTCGCTGAAGCCCATGATGGCGTTGAGCGGCGTGCGCAACTCGTGCGACATGTTGGCCAGGAATTCGGACTTGTACCGGCTGGACTGCTCGAGTTGGCGGTTGACCTGGAGAATCTCCTCGTCGGCGCGCCGTAGCGCGGCGTGCTGGCGCATCAAGTAGCGGTTGGAATCTTTCAACCGCGCGACCAGGCTCTGCCGCTCCGCTCGCAGCCGCTGCTTCTCCAGGTTGCGTTCCAGCAGTTCCCGCAGCCGGTGCAGGTCGATCGGTTTCGCGATGTAGTCGTCGGCGCCGCCGCGCAGCGCCTCGGCCGCCACCTGCTCCGAGCCGTAGGCGGTCATCATCACGACCACCGACTCGGGAAAGTCACGAAGCATCTGAGGCAGGAGGCTCAGTCCGCTCTCCTCGGGCATCTGCACGTCGAGGAAGATCAGCGCCGGGCGGCGACCGTCGAGCTGGCGGCGGGCTTGCGTCGCGTTGGGCGCGGTCACAGCGTCGAACCCCTGCCTCGAGACCGCCTTGGTGAGGAACGCCCGGTTGTCGGGATCGTCATCGATGGCGAGCAGGACCGGCCGCACCTCCTGTTCCGGCTCCGCTCCGAGCAGCCCGCGCACCGCCTGGACCAGATCCTGGTCTGAGCCCAGTTCGCGGCCGGAGCCGGTCGACAGCGGACCAAGGTCGGTCAGGAAGCGATCCGCACCCGCGGCGAGGGCCCGCTTGCCTTCGTCGGCATCGACATGTACGCCGGCCATGAGCAGCACCGGGATGTTCGTCGTCGCCGGGTTGCTCTTGAGGATCTCGCAGACGCGAAGCCCGTCGATGCGGCGGAGCAGCAGGTTGAGGATGATGGCGTCCGGCAATTCTTCACGGGCCTGGTCCAGCGCCTCCAGCCCGTCCTGCGCGGAGAGGACGTCGAAGCCCTCGCGCTGAAGACGCGCGACGAGCGCCTGCAAGCGTTCGGGGTCGTCGTCGGCGACCAGGATCCGCCGGGTGCTGCTCAGCTCGCTCATCCGGCCCTCCGAAGGGGTGCCCGCCCCGTCGGTTCGTGTACGGCGACAAGCGGCCGCCGCGGGATCAGGAATCGGAACGCACTGCCTCTACCGGGGGCGCTCTCCACCCAGATCTGTCCGCCCTGCAACTCCACGAGGCGCTTGGAGAGCGCCAGGCCGAGGCCGATGCCCTCGTACCCGCGCGAGGTCGAGCCGTCGACCTGGCGGAATTCCTGGAAGAGGCGTGGCTGATCTTCGGGTCTGATACCGATACCCGTGTCGCGGACCTCGACCACCGTGCCGGTGGGAGTCTCCATGGCGCTGATCGTGACCCTGCCGTGGTGCGAAGTGAATTTCACGGCGTTGTTGACCAGGTTGTGAACGATGTGGCGGAGACTCCGAGCATCGAACACCACCTGCATGGTGCGGTCCACCTGCGAGGTGACCGTCAGCTCCTTCTGGCTCGCCGCAGCCGCGTTCTCCGAGAGCGCGGCGTCCACGGCCTCGGCGATCAGACAGGGGGCCGGATGAAGCTCGAGCCGCCCGGCCTGGATATGGGTCAGGTCGAGGATGTCGTTGATCAGGGTGAGCAGCTGGCGGCCACTGTTGTGGATCGTCTCCGCAAATTCGGCGCGTTCCGCCTGCGACAACTCCGGCGTCGTCTGGATAATCTCCGAGAAGCCGATGATCGCGTTCAGCGGTGTGCGCAGCTCGTGCGACATATTGGTGAGGAACTCCGACTTCATCCGGTCGGCTTCCTGCAACTCGAGGTTGGCGCGCTGTAACGTCTCGATGGTCTGCCGCTCGCGCTGGAATCGCCGCGCGTTGTCGAGCGCAACCGCGGCCTGGTTGGCGAGGATCTGTAGGACCTGCATCAGGGTGGGATCGAAGGCGCGGACGTCGTGGAAATAGACGGACACCGTACCGACAAACTCTCGCTCGAGGAACATGGGCAGGCCCAGGGCGGCACGCCAGCCATACTGCTGGGCCAGGGGATCGAGTGGAAAGCGGCCGTCGAGTTGAATGTCCTCGGAGAAGACGGGCCGCTGCTCAATGACGACCTGGGTGATCAGACCCGGCGCAACGCGGGCTAGTTTGTCTTCCGGGACACGCGGCTCCACGCCGTCCCTGACCTCAACGGCCTGTTCGGCGGGGTTGCCGGACTGGGTCAGGGTGATCAGGCAGGACGCGGCGCCGGAGACACCGATCAACGCCTGGGCGACGCCCTGCAGCAGGGCGGTCGGTCCCACCGTGGTGGCGGTCAGCGCCTGAGAGACCTGGCGGAGCATCTCCATCGAGGCGTCCAGCCGCAGGGCTTGCTGGCGGGTCTGCTCGAAGAGGAACGTGTTCTCGAGCGAGACGGCGACCTCGGCGCCCAGCGAGGCGGCCAGCTTGACGTCGTAGTTGCCGCTGAACTCGCCATGGCGCTTGTTGGCGAGCATCAGCACGCCGAGCGGTCGACCGCCCGATCCCAGCGGGACCAGGAGCAGGTCGCGGTAGCCAAAGGTCTGGGGCAGCAGCTGCCCGGCCTCGATGTCGTGGAGACAGTCGGCGATGATGGTGGGCTGCTGGGTGGTAAAGACCCGACCGATCAGGGTCGACGCGTTGGCACCGAAGCGCAGCTGGTTGAGTCGCATCTGGTTGAAGAGCCGGCTCTCCCGCATCCCCGAGGGGGCGGCCGGCGCGATCAGCGCCTCGAGCCCGTCCTGGTAGAGGAAGAAGCCACACATCTCGACATCGAGCAGCTCGGCGAGCTTGGTGGTCAGCGTGCCGAGGTCCTCGCCCAGCTTGGTCAGGTTGGAGACCGCCGTGGCGACCTCGAAGAAGTGGCTCAGTTCCTGGAGATTCTGGTCGGCGCGGCGGGAAAGCTCGAGGTTTTGCTGAACCAGTTTGAAGTACTTGAAGGACCAGAAGCCGGTGAGCACCATGACCGGCAGGAAGAGCACCGCCAGGAAGTAGGTAACGGGCGACGGGGCCCACCAGCGCGCCACGTAGATGAGGAAGAGCTCCGTCAGGGCGCCAAGGACTACCCAGAGCCGCCAATTGAACCGGACCCGGGAGGAGGATGCTGAATGCCGTCGCGTGGTTGAGCCCTCTTTCGTCACAATGCGCGCATTGATTTGACGAGGATTCAGGGCATTGCTTCGCACTACGACCCTGCCTGGCGGCGCTGCGGCGCGCGGCTTTACAAAGGTTTACCGGACCGTCGCCTGCCCCGAACCCCGGGATCAGGTTCGGCCCCTTTGCTACTCTCTACAGGTGCAGCGAGAGACGGCGTTCAACGTCTCGGCGATCAAGGACACCGTCCTGCGGTCGATCAAGCTCAACCAGCAGGCGTACAACAACCGCGACGCCGACGTGCTGCGCGAGGTCTACCTGGAGCCGATGCTGTCCCAGGTGGCGCACGACCTCTCCGGTGACTTCGAATCCTTCCCGGCAGCTCGCCTGGATATCACGTGCGAGGTGCTCGACGTTTCCTACACCGCCTATCTACAGATCGGCAAGGTCGAGTTGTCCGCGTACGGCCTGGAGGCCAGCCCACAGAACGTCAACGTGACAACCAAGGAGGAGTGGATCTACCGCCTCGTTCCCGACGCCGAAAAGGGCGTCGGCCTGGGGCGCCGCACGACGCACCGCTTCCTCGGCTACTACCACTACACGCTGGTGGACATCGATGGGCGCTGGTGGATCACCGACGTCCAGTCCGCCAGCGAGATCTGGCTTCCTTAGCGCGCCGCGCCGCGTGACTCCGCGACGGAACCGCCATCGAGATCGCTCGCCAGCTCTCCGACGCGGGCGTTGATGTCATCCCGAATCGCGCGCACCTCGCCGACGGATTTGCCATCGGGGTCCTGCAGCTCCCAGTCGATGTATTTCTTCCCCGCGATGTAGGGACACTCGTCGCCACACCCCATCGTCACCACCACGTCCGCCCAGTGGCCAAGATCGTCGGTTAATTTCTGTGGCCGCCGCCCCGACAGGTCGATGCCCTGCTCGCGCATCACCTCGACGACAACCGTGTGAACGTGATCGGCCGGCCGCGTTCCCGCCGAGCGAGCCTGGTGGCGGCCGTTGGCCGCACGCTCGAAGAGCGCCTGGCTCATTTGCGACCGGCCCGCATTCTGCTTGCAGACGAACAGGACCCGCGCCACCGCGGTCTCAGACGAGCACGTCGAGTAGCGCGCGGGTCTTGGGATCGAGACGGCTGGCGAGCCGGTAGTAAGCCCAGATGCCGGCCTTGCTGACGTCGACCAGCCCGGCGTCACGCAGCTTCGCCATGTGATGGGAAAGGGTCGGCTGGCTCAAATCGAAGGCGGCGGTGAAGTCGCAGATACAGACCGGCTCCGCCGAGCGCTTCAGGATCCCGATCATTTGCAATCGCGTGGCATCGGCCAGGGCCTTGAGCACCTCGACCGACTGGTCCACTTTGGCGACGGCCATCGCCATCGCCGGCGGGCAACAGACACCTTTGACGCGCTCAGGGGCGACGGTTTTCACGCTCGCAGTCTATCAGTTCCATTGACAACTGTCTATGGGTCTGGTAGCCTTCCATCGACCGACATCAATCTCTCCTGGGAGGGCGACATGGACACCATCCGCGACTCCGTCCGAGCCAAGTACGCACAGACCGCCATCACGTTACGCGACGGCGGCAGCTGCTGTGACCCAAGCTGCTGCGGTGGGTCGGATGCCGCAAGCGGACCGATCGCCGCGGATGAGTACTCGAAGGCGGAGGTGGAGGATCTCGGACTCTCGCTCGGCGCCAGCCTCGGCTGCGGCAATCCGACGGCGCTGGCGCAGCTGCATCCCGGCGACGTCGTGCTCGACCTCGGGAGCGGCGCCGGCCTCGACGTCCTGCTCTCAGCGCGGCGCGTCAGCCCCGGCGGGCACGCCTACGGCGTGGACATGACGGATGAGATGCTGGCCCTTGCCAACGAAAACAAGGCTCGCGCGGGGGTTACGAACGCCAGCTTTCTCAAAGGCACGATCGAGGAAATCCCCCTCCCCGGCTCCGCCGTCGATGTCGTCATCTCCAATTGCGTCATCAATCTCGCCGCCGACAAAACGGCGGTGCTCAAAGAGGCCTTCCGCGTCCTCAAGCCGGGTGGGCGGCTCGCCGTCTCCGACATGGTGGAGTTGGAGCCACTGCCGCCGCAGGTTAAGTCGGCGATGGATGCCTGGGCCGGCTGCGTGGCAGGCACCATCCCAGTCGACGCCTACCGTGCCGCCGTGGTCGACGCGGGCTTCGACGGCGTCGAGATCGAAATCACGAACCGTTTTGGGCCTGGCGAGGCCGGGCTGCCGCAGGGCTCGGGAAAGATCGCCAGCGCCTTCATCCGGGCGAGCAAGCCCTAGTAAACAAAAAGGCCTGGGCCGTCAGCCCGGGCCTTCTCGATTCTGGGTTTGTGAGTCGTTAGGCGACGCGCACCCGCGAGGCCCGCGGCCCCTTGGGAGCTGACGCTTCGACGTCGAAGCTGACCTTTTGCCCCTCTTGCAACCCCTCGAACGAGCCCTCGACGGACGACCGGTGGAAGAAATACTCCTTGCCGTCCTCGCCGCTCAAGAATCCGAATCCGCGATCCATCACCAGTCGCTTGATCGTTCCGTTCTGCGCCACGTCTGTCGCTAGCTCCTTCGCAAAGTTATCCCCGGCCGAACTGCGTTTCCTGGGCGTGTCGTGACCGGGCTGACTGCGCCCGCAATCAAGCATATCATGGGTGGTATTGCGACGGCCAAAACCGGCCGAAGGAGGGGTCACCACGATGCGCAGTACGATGCCCGACTTTCCTCTGACGCTCCAGCACTTCCTCTGGCGGTCCACCACCCTGTTCCCCAGGAAGGAGATCGTGACCCGGCGGGAGGGCGGCCGCCACCGCTACACCTACGCCGAGTTCGGACGGCGGGTTGCCCAGCTGGCGCACGCCCTTCGAGAGCTGGGCATCGCCCCCGGCGACCGGGTGGGCACCCTGGCCTGGAACAACTATCGTCACCTGGAGCTCTACTTCGCGGTCCCCTGCGTGGGTGCGGTGCTGCATACGTTGAACCCGCGTCTCTTCCCCGAACACCTCGAGTTCGTGATCAACGACGCCGAGGACAAGGTCATCTTCGTCGACGCCTCGATCGTGCCGGTGCTGCAGCGAGTCGCGAAGAACCTGAAGCGCGTCACACAGTTCGTCGTCATGGCGGACGGCCCCTCGCCGGACGGTCAACTGACACCGGCAGTCTCGTATGAGGAGCTGATCGGCAACCGGCCGACGGTCTACGACTGGCCGGACCTCGACGAGCGCGAGGCCGCCGCCATGTGCTACACGTCCGGTACGACGGGGAAGCCGAAGGGTGTCGTCTACAGCCATCGATCGTCCGTGCTGCACTCCTTCGGGATCGCGATCGGCGGCGGCATCGGCCTCACGGAATCGGACAGCATCCTGCCGGTCGTGCCGATGTTCCATGCCAATGCCTGGGGCCTTGCCTACGGCGCCACCATGTTGGGCGCCAAGCAGGTGTTTCCGGACCGGTTTCTCGACCCGGTGAGCCTCACCGAGCTCATCAAGGAGGAGAAGGTCACCTTCAGCGCCGGCGTGCCCAGCGTGTGGATCGCCCTGCTGCAGCACCTGGAGAAGACGGCGACCAACCTCGACGGACTACGGATGTTCGTCGGCGGCTCGGCCCTCCCGGCGGGACTCTACGACGGCCTGACGAGGCACGGCATCGATACCAACCAGGGATGGGGCATGACGGAGACGTCGCCGGTTGCGTCCGTCGCCACCATGAAGAGCTACATGCCGGAGGCCGATCGCAAGCAGGTCCGGCTCAAGGCGGGACTCCCGATTGCCGGCGTCGAGCTCCGCCTTGCCAACGTGGAGAGCGGCGAGCCCGTCCCCTGGGATGGCAAGAGCGTGGGCGAGATCCAGGTGCGCGGCCCCTGGGTCACCGCGAGCTACTACCGCGGAGTCGACCCCGAACGCTTCACCCCGGACGGCTGGCTACGCACCGGCGACGTGGCCAACGTCGATCCCGAGGGCTATGCCCAGATCGTCGACCGAACCAAGGACCTGGTCAAGTCCGGCGGCGAGTGGATCTCCTCGGTGGAGCTGGAATCCGCCATCATGGGGCACCCCAAAGTGCTGGAGGCGGCCGTCATCGGGGTGCCACACCCGAAGTGGCAGGAGCGGCCTGTCGCCTACGTCGTGGCCAAACCCGAATTCAAAGGCATGGTCACCCAGGATGAGATCATCGAGTACCTGACACCGCTGGTGGCGAAATGGTGGCTGCCGGACGAGGTGCGGTTTGTCGATGAAATCCCCAAGACCAGCGTCGGGAAGTTCGACAAGAAGGTGATCCGCGAGCAGGCGCTCAAGGCACCGGCGGCAGCCCGGCCCTCGGAGTAAGACGAGCCGGTGACGGGCGCGGCACAGTGTTGCGGCAGATCGCATGATCCGCCGACCGCACAACCGACCTTAATGCTGGAGAGCTAGAACGGAGGCTAGAAGGACGTGACTCAGCAATGGATGGCTCTTCGCAGTTCGAGGCGCTCGTTCCTCAGCCGCTGGATGCGGAGGGAATCAAGCGGCGCCGCGAGCTCGAGGACATCCACGAAGAGCTGCTCCTGAGCATCCTGGCGCTCGAAGAGGAGTGGCAGCTCGATAACCGGATCGCATACTCTCTGCGGCAACGCAAGGCCGCCTGACCGTCAGCGGCGCCGTGGACGTGCACGTAGGATCGCCACCGCCTGCTCCATCCGCCGCCGCTGGGTTTCCGCGCGCTTCCCGCCTGTCACCCACTGGATGAACTCCTTCTTTCGCGTGTAGGAGAGCTTCTCGAACGCGGCAGCGATGGCGGCGTCCGCCTCGAGGGCCGCGCGAAGTGCCTCCGGGAGGTCCACCGTTCGGACTTGCGGGTCATACTCCAGGCCCACGGTGAGCGGGTCGCCGGCCGCCACGCCGGCGGCTTCCCGGACCTCGCGCCGCACGCCGATGTAGGACTTTCCGCCGTAGACGGCGATGGTCGTTCGGTAGGTGTAGCCGTTGAGGGTCACCCTGACGGGCACACGCCTCCCCTCGCCCAGCGCCGTCAGCGTCTCTGGCGGGACGCGGATGAAGCAGGCGCCCTGGTCCGATTCGAGGCGGCCGTCAAACTGCAACACGGGCATCCCGGCTCCATTTTCTGGCAATTTCGCCGGAATCACGCACGTTTTCGGCCGTCGGCCCGTTTGCAACCCACGACAGGGCACCGGCCCATCGGATTACAAGACGGAGGACACGATGGCGAAAACTCAAAAATGGACAGCGTCGACGTTCGTCAGCATGGTGCAGGAGAATCTCACCGAGAAGGGTCACAAGGTCAAGAAATCAGACCTCAGCTGGGCCGTCAAGGACGCCTTCGAGGCGGCCGTGGCGGCCGGTGCCCGTGGGATGCGGGTGCGCTTCCCCGAGATCGGTGCGCTCGCGTCGCGTGACGTCAAGGCTCGCAAGGCAGGGAAAGGCACCAACCCCTTCACCGGCGAGTCGATCATGCTCAAGGCCCGGCCGGCTTCCAAGAAGCCGCGCTGGTCGTTTCCCAAGGCCGTTCGCGAGGCCTACATCCGCCAGGCCGCCCGCAAGGCCGCCTAAACAGACCGACTTCGTTCGACAGGCAGGGCGCCGGGCCTGACCGGTGCCCTGTTGCGTTTCTTGACAGGCTCCCGATTTCGCCTGACTATGATGGGAGCGATGCGACGAAATCTGATAGCGGGATTGCTGATTGCCATCGGCCTGGCCCTGATGGCAACCGCCCTACCGGCCAGCGGCCTGGTTCGCCTCGGTTCGCCCCAGGTGGCGACCCAGCCGATCCCGGCCGTCAACGATCCGCTCGCGCCGCCCCACCAGCATCCGAAATTCCTCCCCAACACCAGCAGTACCGGCGCCGGCCCCAATCAGGTGGTGGCGTACATCTCGATTCCGCGGCTGGGCATCAAGAATGCCCCGATCTTCGATCGCGGCGTGGACGCTAAGGGCAACATGTTGATCGCCCAGGGCTACTCGGTCACTCATTACGCCTTCTCCTCCCCCATCGGCAGCGGCAACGCCGTCCTCTACGGCCATGACGACATCGAGGGCAGTGTCTTCGGCAGCCTCAAGGACCTGAAGGCGGGCGACGAGGTCGACGTCGCGGATGCGAGTGGGTCCCGGACCGCCTACCACGTCACCGGAAAGCCGGCCATTGTCCCCCCGAGCGCCGTGCAGATTCTGCAGCCCACCAACGATGTGCGGCTCACCCTCTTCACCTGCTGGCCCAACTGGGTCGACACCCAGCGGGTTGTTGTCACGGCGATGCCGGCGACGGCTTAGTGATTCGTCTCTTCGGGCGGCTCCTGAAAATATTTCAGTAGTTCTTCCAGCGCCCTCGCGGCCTGCGGGTCGCGAAGCAATCGCTCCTGCATTTCCTGTACCTGCTTGACGAGCTCCTTGGCCTGCGTTTCCTGCGCGACCTGCAGCAACACCGGCTGGCTCGCCGCCGAGACGATCATCGTCGCCTGCTGCCGGAGCATTTCAACGCCCTGACAGCCGAGACAGGTGCCCGCGTTGTTGCAGTGGCAGAGCTGCAGACGCAGGTTGTCGAGTTCCCGCTGCAGTGGCGAGAGGTCGACCGGCTGGCTCATGCTTCAAGCTTAGCCGCCGCGGTGGCAAGATCTGGTGTCGCGTTCGCCGACGGCATCAGCCCCCAGTGGCGTCGCGCCGAAACCGATCGGCCAGGAATCGCTTGTGCGCGAGCAGCTGGTCCATGTCGGTGCGGTGGACCACCTCCGCCACCTGTCGCATCTCTGCGTCGAGGAAGTCGAGCTCCTCAACCACTACGTCGAGCGCGGCGCGGCCCTGGCTGCCCGGTTGAGACGACACATATCCGCGTGGGAGACGAAGATAGGCGTCCACCGCCGTCGGCAAATAGTCCGACACGGTGCGCTCGATCAGGTAAAGCTCGGGTGCACCGAGTGGCAAGCAATCGAGGCGTGGAAGGATCTCGGTGCGGATCGTCAACTCGATCCGTTGCATTCGGGCGTGGATCTCTGGGGGAACACGGCCCGCTGCCGCCCCAATCTGATCGGCGAGCGACTTTTGAACCCGCCCGGGATCGAATCCAAAACGGCTGACGCGCCCGTTGCTTCGGACGGACAGGGCGCCGGCTAGGTAGAGCCCAACCACCAGGAACAGACCCTGTACGCCGACCGGGTCGACCAGGATGAGCCCAGCGCCTACCAGCGCCAGCGCAGAACCGGTCAGGTTGCGTCGGCTGGTCACGTATGACACGAGCCCGCGCCCTGGAGCGGACGCGGGCAGCGACGAGCGGTAGGGCGCGATCGCGCTTCCCATGAGATTCTCCTGTTGCTACGGCGTGCGCACGGGCAGTTTCAGCTCCTCCGGGATTGAGGCGAGCTCGGTTGCCGGCGCCTCGTGCGCGCGTTCCAGGTACGTCTGGGCGCGCGCGACCTCCCTGGAGAGTGCATCGATCGTCTGCCGCATGGTCTCGAGCGCCTGAAGCTTGGAGGCATCGATGGTGTCGATCGTGGCGTAGATATTGGCAAAGGCTGCCTGCAGTTTCTCGATGCTGACGGTCGCGTTCGCCGCTTGCTCATGCACGCCGGACGATTGCTGGCGCAGCATCGCCGAGGTGCCCTCGATCATGTCGGCGGTCGTAACGTTCAGTGCGCCAATCTGATCCAGCACGAGTTTCTGGTTGACCAGGCCCTGCGCCGTCATCACTGCCGTGCGCAGCGCGGACACCGTGGTCGTGGTCGCGCGATCGACGCCCTTGACGAGCTCGAGATTGTTTTTGCGGACGAGCTCGAGCGCCAGGTAGCCCTGGGCGCTGACGGCAAGCTGCGTGGCGAGATCCTGCGTTTTCTGGCGAACGTAGAAGAGGCAGTCCTCGCGCAACGTCTTCGCCCGTTCAGGATCCTGCTCCTGCACCTCCCGGATGCGAGCATCGAGTGCGGCATCCATCCTGCGGGCGAGGTAGAGGTATTGCTTGAGCCGGTCCATCACGGCCCACAGGTTGACCTTCTCCTGCTCGATCGCGGCATTGTCCTTGAGCAGCTCGTCCTGCCCGCGGTAGAGCGACTGCACGATCGCGTTGAGGTGACCCTGGGCCGACTCGTACTTTCCGAAGTAATCCCGAAGCCGGTTGCCCAGCGGCAGGACGCCGAAGAGCCGGCGACGGTCGAGCAGCCCGCGGTCGGAGGGGTCGAGGTCTTCAACAGTACGCCGCAGTTGGAGCAGAGCGCTTGAGACGGAGGATTTGTCTTGCGCGCGGGCGAGCGCGCCGACCGGCCGATCGAGCATCCGGTTGGAAACGCTGGCGGACTGTTTGATCTCTTCGTTACCGAGCGCGTGGATGCCGTCAACTTTTTTCTTGAAGGCGTCCGAGCGGGGATCGGCGGCCAGCAGCGCGTCGAGGTAGGCGGCAACGGCGGCGTCGAGACGCGCGGTCGTTTGTGGGTCGAGCGGGATCATTGGGGCAGGGGTCGCCTCCGGGTCGGCTGGCGTCAGGGAAAGGTCAGAGGTCGCCTCGACCGTCGTGCGCATGGACTCGCTCCTTTTGCTAAGCCCGCGGGTGGATACAGACTGGTTTTTCCCGAAAATCGGCCTTCTCACACGTGAAAAACCTGCCCCCCGTGCGTGACACGTCGGAATGAATTCGGGACGGCAACAGTAGGCTTAGCGATGTGAAGGCCAGCGAGATCGACGGGCGGATGTTCCTCGACGGCGAGCGGGTCTGGGCGCGGGCCGGCGCGACCATCGACGCCATCGATCCGGCGACCGCCGAGGTATTCGCCAGGGTGGCCCTGGGCGACAAAGCTGACGTCGACGCGGCGGTGGCGTCGGCCCGGGCGGCGATGGGCGCATGGGCGGGGCTACCGCCGGTACGTCGCGTTCGACTCTTGAACCGGCTCGCCCAAGTCCTCGGCGAGCACAGCCGGGAGCTGGCCGAGCTGGAGAGCCTCGATGTCGGCAAGCCCCTGCGCCAGGCGGAGGACGACGTCGCGGCCGCCGCCGGCTACTTCGAATACTTCGCCGGCGTTGCCGACAAGGTCTTCGGCTCGAGCATTCCCCTGGGAAAAGGCTTCGTCGACTTCACGCTTCGCGAGCCGCTCGGCGTGTCCGCCCAGATCGTTCCCTGGAACTACCCGCTGCGGCTTGCCTCGCGGGGGATCGCGCCCGCGCTGGCGTGCGGCAACGCCGTCGTGGCAAAACCGGCCGCTGAGGCAGGCCTCAGCATCACCCGGCTGGCGGAGCTGGCGGTCGAGGCGGGCCTGCCGCCCGGCGTCTTCAATGTGGTGACCGGTGGGAGAGAAACCGGTGCGGCGCTTGCATCTCATGCCGGCATCAACCACATCACCTTCACGGGTTCGGTCCCGACCGGCATCGCGATCATGAAAGCCGCCGCGGACAATGTCGTGCCGGTGACGCTCGAGCTCGGCGGCAAGTCGCCGAACATCGTCTTTGCCGACGCCGACCTGGAACGGGCCGCCGCATCCGCCGCCACGACGCTGATGCAGAACTCGGCGCAAACGTGCACCGCGCCGACACGACTGTTACTCGAGGCGCCGGCGCATGACCGCTTCGTCGAGCTGCTCGCGAAGCGGATCGCGACGATCCGCCTGGGTCGCGGGCTCGACAACCCGGACATGGGCCCGGTCGTCAGCGAGCGCCAGATGCAGCGCGTCCTCGGCTTCATCGACGCCGGGGTAAGGGACGGGGCGAGGGCGGTGGCAGGTGGCCGCCGCGCGGACGGCGCCGGACTTAAGCGCGGTTACTTCATCGAGCCGACCCTCCTCGACCAGGTCGCACGGGGAACCGCGCTCGAGCAGGAAGAGATCTTCGGCCCGGTGCTGACCGTGACGACCTTTGCGTCGGTAGATGAGGCGATCGCGGTCGCCAACGGAACGCCCTATGGGCTCGTGACCGGCGTCTGGACGCGCGACCTGAGCCGGGCGTTGACGGTCGCCACCGCGGTGAAATCAGGACAGGTGCGCATCAACAGCTACAGCGTCGAGGGCAGCATCGGCCTGCCCTTTGGCGGCTACAAGCGCAGCGGATTCGGGCGCGAGCAAGGCGTCGAGGCGCTGGCGAACTACACCCAGGTCAAGAACGTGATGATCAACTTCGGTTGAGGTCGATGTCACCCTAATCGCGCGACATTTCGCCGACGCGCGCGCCGTCTGTGCCGCGGAGACTGGCGCGAGCCTCTCCCCTTGTGGCAGCGTTAGCGGCGGAGATGCTGCTCGAGCTCGTCCTTTTCTTTACGTTGACCGCCGCGGTCACAACCGCGGCTGTGATGGTTCCGGGACTGGTCCGGGCGAACGCCTGGGCCGGCATCCCGCTCGCGCTCGCCAGCTTGATCGGCGCCGGCTGGCTGACAGGGCTGATCGTGCACGACCCCGTGGCGGCGACCATTCTTCCGCTGTTCGGCGTGGGCGTCGTCATCGAGACCCGCCGCCACCTTCCGCAATGGAGCTTCCTCGCCGCTGAACTCCTGTCGGCTTTGCTGGTGGCGTCGGTCGCGTACCTGATCTATGCGGGCGCTCAACCGTTTGTCGACCGCCTGAGTCTCCTGGGGATCGCCGGTTCCTTCGTCCTGCTCCTGCTCGAGGCGAGCGCCCTGGCGCTCAGCGTCTATTACCTGTTTGAGATCCTGGACGTCTTCAGCCGGCGGACCCGAATCGCCCATCGCGCCGAATCCTCGTATCAGCCTCCCGTTGCCATCCAGGTCCCCTGCTACAACGAGCCGATCGAGGTCGTCCGAGAGACGTTGACCGCGCTTTCCCACCTCGATTACCCCAACGTCGTCGTCCAGGTCGTCGACAACAACACCAAGGACCCGCAGGTATGGCGTCCGCTCGAGGTGCTCTGCGCCGAGCTGGGATCGCGCTTTCAGTTCATCCATCTCGATCCCTGGCCCGGCTACAAGGCGGGCGCGCTCAACGAAGCCACTCGGCGCTTGCCGGCGCACGTCACCGTCCTCGGCATCGTCGATGCCGATTACATCGTCAGACCGGGCTTCCTCAAAGAAATGGTCGGCCACTTCGCCGATGACCGGGTCGCCTTCGTGCAGACACCACAGAACTATCGGGATTGGAAGGACAGCGGCTATCTGCGCGGCCTCTTTTACAGCTATCGCTATTTCTTCGACGTCACGATGCCGGCCCGCGCCAACCGCAACGCCATCATCTTTGCCGGGACGATGGGCTTGATCCGGCGGTCGGTCCTGGGAGGGATCGGCGGTTGGGAGGAAAGCGTCATCACCGAGGACGCCGAGGCAAGCCTTCGCATGCTTGGGCTCGGTTCCCTCGGTGTCTTTGAGCCGACCGCCTGGGGCGAAGGCCTGATGCCGCTGAGTTTCGACGGCCTCAAGAAGCAACGGTTCCGCTGGGCGCTCGGGGGCATCCAGATCCTGCGCCGGCAATGGCGGGAGCTGCTGCCGTTTACCCGGCATCGCCTGCACCTCAGCTGGGGCCAGCGCCTCCACTACCTCTTCGGCAGCGTGCACTGGTTCGGCGATCTGCTGACGGTTGGCTTTACCCTCCTCCTGCTACTGACCGCCGTCGCCGCCACCATCCATCACCGACTTCCCATTCGCGAGCTGACCGGTCCCATCCTCATCGTGCCGCTCGCCTTTCTGGTGACCGGTGTGCTGCGCGGACTCTGGGCCTTGCGGCGCGCCGAGCGGTGCAGTTGGGGTGACGCGTTGCGCGCGCTCGGCATCTGGTTCGCCTTGAGCTGGGTCGTGACGCTCGCCGTCGTACGCGGATTGCTCAGCCGGCAGGCAGCCTTCTTGCGCACGCCCAAGCAGAAGGCCGGAGGCAACCGGCTCTGGCCGGCGGTGCGCTCATCGGCGGTGGAGTCGACGCTCGCGCTGCTCGCCCTTGTCGGGGCCATCGTCATGCTGCTCGCCGCGCCCGCAATCCCGACCGCCATTCTCGCGCTCATGCTCCTCTTCGAGGCCTGGATCTTTGGCAGCGCGCCGTGGGCGAGCTTCGCGGCGGAAGGGATCCAGCTGACCCCCTTCCGACGGATCTACGGCCGGTCCGCGCAGAACACCGGCGAGCGCCCCGACGTATCCACGCGGGCCGCCGCCTTGATTCCCGGCGCGCTGGCCCTGGTCGTGACCGGTGTCCTGGCATACGGTCTGCTGAACGCGCCGCCCGAAAGCGGCCCTCCGCGACAGGCCGACCTGCCGACGATTGGAACCATCACGCAGCGACAGCTCCCGGCGACCGGGCCTGCTCCCACCGCAACGACCTCCACACCGACACCGGCCTCGACGCCGTCGCCGAGCCAGTCACCGAGCCCGACGCCGTCGCCGAGCGCGTCGTCCAGCCCTTAGTAGGGCTGGTTCAGCTGGGCAAGCAGGGCCAGCCCGTCGAGATCCTCGAGGTGATACCACTGGAACATCACGCGCTCGATGCCAACGGCCGACCAGGCATTGAGCTGCGAGGCCGCTTGATCCGGTGTCCCCACGATCCAGCCGCGCCGCCGCAGCTCCTCCGACGCGGCGGCCGGCGGCACGCCCGCGAGTGCACCCAGGAAGGACTGCATCCAGCGGCCCTTTTCAGTCACCTCGTTCGCATCGCGGCCGATCAACGCGCCGCCCATCCAGGAGCGCCGAATCGTCGAAGGATCGCGGCCAACCGCCCGGCAGTGTTCTTCGAGCTTGGCGCGCTTGACCCGATACACCTCCGGAGTCTGGGCGTGACTGTTCCACTCGTCGGCCTCGCGAGCCACGACGCGAAGCAGCCGGACTTCGCCATCACCCCCGATCAGGAGCGGCGGAGCCGGTTGTTGCTGGGGGCGCGGATATGCCGCGGCGCCGCGCAGCGGGTAGTAGCGTTCGTCGAGATCGACCGGTCCGCCGGTCCACAGGGCCTTGATGACGGCAATGCCTTCCTCGAAACGGTCGAAGCGTTCCTTGAGCGGGGGAAGACCGATCCCAAAGGCCTCGTGCTCGGCGACATTCCATCCGGCGCCGACCCCGAGCACCAGCCGGCCGCCGGAGAGGAGGTCGACCGCGGCGGCCATCCGGGCGAGCAGGGCCGGGTGCCGAAACGTCATCGGGCTCACCAGCGGGCCGAAGCGGATCCGGTGCGTGCGTTGCGCCAGCGCCGTCAGCGACGTCCAGCATTCGAGCGCCGGCCGCTGCCGATCCCCGCTCAGGCTGAAGAAATGATCCGAGCGCCACAGCGAGTCGAGGGCGAGCTCTTCGACGCAATCAGCGATTCGAAACCAGTGCTCCCAGGTCAGCCCCTCCTGGGCCTCGATCATCACCCCGACCTTCATCGCTGCTGACGTTAACGCAAAGACCGCGGCGACGCGACCGGAATAGCGGCCGCTGTGGCGCGGTTACACCAGATGCGATGCCCGCGGTCACCGTCGACAACATCCTGACGCTGGCGCGAATCCCGGGCCCGGACCCGGCCAGCACCATCGAGCGTCCCGTACTCGCCATCACGACGGCACCGAAGGGTGTCGAAGGCGAGGGCTTCCCGGTGCGGCGGGCCTTTTACGGGCTCGACCAACGCTATCTCGACCCCTTTATTCACATGGATCAGATGGGCGAGGTGGAGTATGGCCCCGGGGAACCGAAGGGTACCGCCTGGCACCCGCATCGCGGATTCGAGACCGTCACCTACATGATCGACGGAACCTTTCAACACCAGGACTCCACCGGTGGGGGCGGCCTCATCACCAACGGCGCCACGCAGTGGATGACGGCCGGCGCGGGGATCCTCCACATCGAGCGACCGCCCGAAGCGCTGATCGCGAGCGGCGGACTTTTCCACGGCATCCAGCTCTGGGTCAACCTTCCGTCCGGCCAGAAGTGGACGCCACCGCGCTACCAGGACATCGGCGCCACGCGTGTCATGCTGCTGTCTTCAGCGGACGGCGGCGCGCTGGTGCGCGTGATCGCGGGCGACGTCGCCGGTCACCGTGGGCCGGGCGTCACCCACACGGCGATCACCCTGCTGCACGCGACCATCAATCCGGGAGCCGAGCTGCGTCTACCCTGGCGGCGGGACTTCAACGGCCTCGTCTACGTTCTGGCCGGCCGCGGAACGGTGGGCGCCAGGCGGGCGCCGATCGGAGCAGGACAGCTGGCGGCGTTTGGTGCGGGCGACGTGATCACCCTGACCGCCCACCTCGCGCAGGAGAGCCGCTCGCCGAACCTCGATGTGCTGGTGCTCGGCGGAGAGCCGATCGGCGAGCCGGTCGCCTGGTACGGACCATTCGTCATGAATACCCACGAGGAGCTGGCCCAGGCCTTCGATGACTATCGTCGCGGCCGCATGGGCACGATTCCCGCCGCCCACATCGGAGGTTAGCGCCTCCTCGAGCGACCCAAACGCGCCGGCTCAATCCCCGCGCACACCAGTTAATGGATTCCCTTCGGGGTCGACCGTGCGCTGGGCGACCTGGGTCACAGCCGGTGCGCCATCACCCGGAACGACCACGACGGGCGTCCCGATTGGCGCCCACTGGAAGAGCGTCGTCACGGCCGCCAGCGGCAGGTGGACGCAGCCGTGGCTGGCGAAGGGACCGTTTTGCGAGCCGGGGCCGAGCGTGGCATCCGGTTGCCAGCTGGCGTCGTGGAGGCCTTCGCCGTTTTCGGTAAACCACAGCACCATCCGAACCGGAGTGTCCGGGTACCATTCGGGCGATCCCTTGGGCCATGGCGACTGCATCGTCCAGGGTGAGTCCTTGCGCGTGATCCGCATCGCGCCAACGTCGGTCGCGAGCGACGGCCGGCCGGTGGTGACCAGCGTGTCGACGACCACGCGACCGCGATCGTAGGCGATCAACCGCTGCGCCTGCAGCGAGATGGTAATCAGCCGAGTCGGTCCGCTCTTTATCAGGCTCGCGCGGAGCTGCGTCGCGTAGCGTTGAATGCCGGCGTCCGCCAGCGCCTCGGTCGACAAATCGGCCGTGCCCAGCATGGCGCCGTAGCGCTCCAGCGCGGCATTAAGTCGATCGGCCCAACCGCGCTCGAGGAAATAGGCGATCGTGGCATCATTGCGTCCGGCCGCAAGCGCGGCTTGTGCCGACGCGAGCAGCGCCGCCGGATCGGCATGGTAGCGCGCACGGAGCTGGGTTGCCTCCGCCTGGACAGCGGCGTCCTCCGCGGCGCCGGGCGCGCTCAAGATGGACGGGTCATTGCGGGCAACTGCATTCGCCCCGGGCACGCTCAGCCCGAGCCCCGCCACCACGACCGCGATCAGCAGGGTCCGCCGGGAAGGCCGCGGCGCCGGCCGCGCCGTTCGCCAGCCTAAAAGCGAACCAGCGCTAGCAAACATAGTGTTAGTTCTATTGTAACGTTCGTGCCAGGGCGGTGGGTCCGGCGACCGTACCATTGCGTGGATGGCGCTGCGTTCCTATGCGGGCACGGTGCGGGCGCCCGATTTTCCGCAAGGCCTTGACTGGCTCAACGTCGCACGGCCGCTGCACATCGCCGATCTACGGGGCCGGCTCGCGATCATCGACTTCTGGACCTTCTGTTGAATCAACTGCATGCACATGTTTCCGCAGTTGCGGAGGATCGAGCACAAATATGGCGACCGGGTGATCGTGCTCGGGGTCCACTCCCCCAAGTTCCCGGCGGAGCGCGAGACGGCGAACCTTCGCGAGGCGGTGCTGCGCTACCGCATCGAGCACCCGGTCGTCAACGACCGCGACTTCGCCGTGTGGAACCAGTTTGGCGGCCGCGCCTGGCCGACACTGATGTTCGTCGACCCGCAAGGCCGGGTCATCGGCAAGCACGAGGGTGAGCTGCCCTTCGAACAGTTGGATCCGCTCGTTGGGGGGATGCTGAAGGAATTCGAGGCGCGCGCAATCCTCGACCCGGCCGCGTCGCCCATCGCGCTCGAACAGCTCCAGGAGCCGGCGCGCACCTTGAAATTTCCGGGCAAGGTGCTGGCGACGGACGACGCGATCTATGTCGCGGACACCAACCATCACCGGATCGTGAAGGCGGGTCTCGACGGCTCGATTCAAAAGACCTACGGCAGCGGTGATCCGGGACTTCTCGACGGGCCGGCCGGGCAAGCGGCGTTCCAGCAACCTCAGGGGATGGCAACGTCCAGCACAACGCTCTACGTCGCGGACACGGAAAACCACGCGATCCGGTCGATCGACCTGGCGTCCGATGCCGTGACGACGCTCGCTGGGACCGGGGAGCAAGCCCAGGGAGCCGCTGCGGCCGGGGGGCCAGGTCGCTCGACCGCGCTGAGCTCGCCGTGGGACCTGGCCCTGGCCGGCGGTCTGCTCTACATCGCGATGGCCGGCACGCACCAGGTCTGGTCGCTCGATCTCGATACCGGTGCCGTCGCGCCCTTCGCCGGCACCGCTCGCGAGGGGATCCTCGACGGACCGGCCGCGGAGGCCTGGTTTGCCCAGCCCAGCGGACTTGCGCTGGCCGGTGGCCACCTGTACGTGGCCGACTCCGAGGTCAGCGCGGTGCGTGCCATCGAGCTGCGCCCCGGGGTGGTGACCACGATCGCCGGAGAGGACCTCTTCGTCTTCGGCGACCAGGACGGCGAAGGCGACGCGGTTCGCCTCCAGCATCCGCTTGGGATCACCGCCCGTGATGGTGTCCTGTTCGTGGCGGACAGCTACAACAACAAGATCAAACGCGTCGAGCCGCGACGCCGCGTGGTGACGACCTGGTTGGGCAGCGGGGCCGCGGGCTACGCTGATGGACCCGGCACCTTAGCCGCATTCCGCGAGCCGGGGGGCGTCTGTGCCGGCGCGAACGGCCTCTATATCGCCGACACGAACAACCACCGCATCGCCATTGCCGATTGGGCGACGGGGACGGTCCGCACGCTGATCGCCGGCTGATCCACGCGCGGCCTTTACGCGGCGCCGGACCGCCAGTAGAATGGGGCCACCCTGGGGGGGCAGGGCGGAGGTCGGGGAATGCGAACGCTGTCGTTCCTTGGACTCGACGCCGCCGAGCGCCCGCGCTTGAGCGCGACGTCGATCCGTCAGCTCGCCCGGCTCGGAACCGTGGTGCGCTGGCCCGGCCTGCTCTTCGCCGCCATCCTGTCGCTGGCCGTGCCGCCGCGCTCATCCGTCGGGCTGGCCCTCGTCCTGGTCTGGGTCACGCTCTACAACGCCTGGGGCATGATCGCAATCTCGAAGGCCGATGACCGGTCGATCCTGCGGATCGGCCGAGCCCTGACCTTGCTCGATACCGTCAGCTACTTCCTGGTGCTCTTCGTCTTTGGCGGGGTCGGCGCGAGCACCAGCATCTATGCGGCCTACATCCTACTGATCGTTTGGATGGTCGCCTACGACGGCGCCGAGGGAGCGATACTGTGCGTCGGTCTTTTCGTCCTCGGCATGATCGCCCTCCATGCGGCCCTCAATGCCCTCTACGGCCAGGGCTTTGGGAGCCGGGACGTCGTCTTGTGGAGCCTGATCATGGTGGTGGCCGGCGCCATCCTGGCGGCCTACGATCGGATCGTCATCGGCGGCGTGCTGCCGCAGGCAGCCCGGAGCACCAGCGCGACCATCGAGACCGCGGTAACGAGCACTACGGTTCCCACGGTTCGCCTGTCGCCTCGAGAGCAAGAGGTTTTGCACCTGGTCTCGGAGGGCTACTCGAATTCGATGATCGCGGGCCGTCTCCACCTCAGCGAGAACACGATCAAGACCTACGTCGAAAATCTCCTGAGCCGGCTCAACGCGCGCAACCGAGCCGAGGCCGTGGCGGCCGCCTCGCGGCAGAACCTGATCTAGAAACCCCTCCCCTCCCCCATTCGGCCTCCCCCGGTTGGAACCCGGTAAGCCCCATCTTTCATTACCTCGGGGGATAGCGGCGGCGACCCCGCCCACATAGGCTGTTGCCAGTGGGGGCGCCGGTCGATCTGGGGGGTGCTCCGATGGCGACCAGGATGGTGGGGGTTTCATCCTGGTCGCCTTTCTCTTTTGCCTCAGGCTCGCCTGGCCGGGACGGCGCCGGTGGCCGCTCTGGTTGATCACCGGCCTCTGCGGCTCGCTCTGCGCGGCGGTGGCGCTGACGACCGGGTTCTTCGCGACCGGTGCGGTACTGGACCTCCGCGAGCCGCTGCTTTGATCGCCCCGCCTGGGGTGATCTCGCCGCCTTGACCAAATGAGAGGTTGTCAGGTATTGTTATACCTGTACTGTTAGAAACAACCGCTGGAGGGATTGGCAAATGATCCTGTTCCTGATCCTCTTGCTTCTGGCCGCCGCCGGGGTCTCGCTCTATGCGTCGGAAAACAACGGCACGCATGACGTCACGCTCTGGCAGTGGCACTGGTCAGCGGTCCCAGACTGGGTCCCGGTCGTCGTGACCGCTGCCGTGATCGGCGGACTGTTCGTGCTGTACATGCTGTACTCCGGGCTCGTGCACGGCGTCCGCGTCGGCTCGATGCGCCGGCGCGTCACGACGCGCGAATCGGCGATCAGCGACCTTGGCCGCGAAAACCAGCGTCTGCGCGAAGAGAACGCCCGGGTCCGTAGCGAGCTTCGCGGCATAGACCGCGGCGTGGCGGCGACGAGCGACCGCCGCATCACCGAGACAGCCGGGCGGGAGCCGATGCCCGCCGACCAGGACGCCAAGCGTGAACCGGTCGCAGCGGATCTTCCAGCCGATCGTTCGCGCACGACACCCTACCGGCCGCGCGCCAGCTTTGCTGAGCGTGTTCGTGCGTTTTTCAAGGGACGGGAGCCGTCGGGGTACTGACGCGGAAGTTTCCTGCGTCGTCCTCTCGCAGAGCAGGGCCTCGACGGGGCCCTGTTTTTGTGGCTTGGCGTTGCCTGGCTTGACAGCATGCCCGCCGTGTCAGCTAAATTGATACCGTCGATAGCAGCTAGCGAATCGCGGGCCTGATGTCCTCTGTGCAGACGTCCCGTGCAACGTCGCGTTCAAAGGAGGCGAGAAATGCCGGCAAGCGGCAAGCGAGGCTTCGGTTCCATGGATGAAGCAAAACAGCGGGAAATCGCCAGCAAGGGTGGTCAGGCTGCGCACCTGAAGGGCTCGGCGCACGAGTTCAGCCCGGAGGAGGCACGCCAGGCGGGAAGCAAAGGCGGCAAGGCAGCACACGAAAAAGGATCCGCGCACGAGTTCTCCTCCGACGAAGCACGGGCGGCCGGCCGCAAGGGCGGCGAGGCCTCCAGTCAGGATCGCTCCCGCATGGCTACGATCGGCCGCGAGGGCGGCAAGAACTAACGAGGCAAGGGAGGAAACCCGCGGGGGCCTCCTCCTTTTGGTTCTACAGCGCGCCGACCAGCTCCTGGATGCGCGCCTCCGAGAGCGTCACGTCGGACAGGGTCCCGGCGAAGTAGGCGTCATACGCCGCTAGGTCGAGCAGGCCGTGACCGCTCAGGTTGAAGAGAATGGTCGGCGACTCGCCGCGATCGCGCGCCTTGACGGCTTCGTCGATGACGGCGCGGATCGCGTGAGCGCTCTCCGGCGCTGGAATCGTCCCCTCGGCCCGTGCAAACTGCACGGCGGCGTCAAAGACAGTGCGTTGCGGGTAGGCGACGCCCTCGATGTAACCATGATCGACGAGTGCCGATACCAGCGGCGCCATCCCGTGGTAGCGCAGACCACCGGCATGGATGCCGTCGGGAATGAAGTTGTGGCCGAGCGTATGCATCTTCACCAGGGGCGTCATCTCGCCGGTGTCACCAAAGTCATAGGTGTATTTGCCGCGGGTGATCGACGGACATGCCTCCGGCTCCGCGGCGAGGAACCGCGTCTTGGTTCGTCCCTGCAACCGGTCGCGCAGGAATGGAAAGGCCAGGCCGGAGAAGTTACTCCCACCACCGACGCAGCCGACGACGATGTCCGGCATTGCCTCGGCGCGCTCCATCTGTAGCAAGGCCTCCTCTCCGATGATCGTTTGGTGCATGAGCACATGGTTGAGGACGCTACCCAGTGAGTACTTCGTGTCGTCGCGACCAGCCGCGTCCTCCACCGCTTCGGAGATCGCGATGCCCAGGCTGCCGGTGGAATCCGGATTCTCGGCGCGGATACGCCGCCCAACCTGGGTGCGGTCAGAAGGGCTCGGGACGACCTCGGCGCCCCAGACGTGCATCATGCTCTTGCGGTAGGGCTTCTGCTCGAAGCTGATGCGAACCATGTAGATCATGCATTCGAGGTCGAACAGCCGGCTCGCAAACGCCAGCGCGCTCCCCCACTGCCCGGCCCCGGTTTCGGTGGAAAGCCGTTTCGTGCCTTCGGCTTTGTTGTAAAAGGCCTGCGCGACCGCGGTGTTCGGCTTGTGCGAGCCGGCCGGGCTGACGCCTTCGTATTTGTAGTAGATCTTCGCCGTCGTCTTCAACTCCCGCTCCAGCCGGCTGGCGCGCATCAGCGGCGTCGGACGCCACAGCCGGAGCGCGTCCTGCACCGGGCTCGGGATGTCGATGTATCGCTCTTGCGAGACCTCCTGCTTGATCAGCTCCATGGGGAAGAGCGGGGCGAGGTCTTGCGGACCGATCGGCTGCTTGGTGCCCGGGTGCAACGGCGGGCTTCCTGGAAAGGGCAGGTCCGCCTGGATGTTGTACCAGCGCTTCGGCATCTCTCGCTCGTCGAGCAGGATCTTGGCGGCGGCTTCGGGCGCGTGAATGCTCATTGGCTAACTCCCTCCTGTGGTGCCTAGGTTTTAGCATGGACGACACCTTGATGCAAAGGCCCCAGCGGTCCGACATGCTCGCTGCCCTGGAACGCCTGGTCGTGACGGAGTCCCCTTCGCTGGACAA
>WNGI01003032.1_pt1 | contig 28255 bp, 21 predicted proteins | sample 5400621 | NCBI WGS metagenome assembly WNGI01 (sample SAMN13153374, study PRJNA577476) | soil metagenome | isolation source: 20 cm soil or saprolite under Garry oak tree replicate 1 | place: USA:California | collected 2016-06-15
AGATCGTTGCGCCGGATTTGTATATCGCAATCGGCATCTCGGGTGCGATTCAGCATCTCGCCGGAATGAAGGACAGCAAGGTGATCGTTGCCATCAACAAAGACCCCGAGGCTCCGATCTTTCAGATCGCCGACTACGGGCTTGTGGGCGACTTGTTCGAGATCATTCCCGAGCTCACCGCGAAGTTGTCGAACCCCTAGCGCGTCCACCCGCTCTCCGCGGCATAGCTATTGCAGTAGAGACCCAAGGCCTGTCGGCTGAAGGGTTCGGCTGCATTCTTTCCCCGACCTCGTCACCCGACGGACGCGGCACGTCAGTATCGCGCTCGCTTTTTAGCGGTAGAACGTGCAACTTCGACGGAGAGAGAACACGAACGCGATCCAATCTGCGTTGCACACCACAGCATGTTCAGCACGCTGTGCAAACGCTTTTGGCTTGCGGACTCTACGCCGTCTACTTAGATCATCTCTCAGCACCTCATTGCGGAGCGCCATTTGAAGGTGTCACTTCACGCGACGGCCTCCACGATGCGCCGCAAGTGGACGAAGGAGCGTCCCGACGTCGACACCACGTTCGAGCTCCTATTTAAAAACAATCCGCTGCCTCTTTGGGTCTACGATCTCGAAACGCTGGGCTTTCTCGACATCAACGAAGTTGCCTGCCACAAGTACGGTTATTCGCGCGAAGAGTTCCTCGCGTTAACGATGCGCGATATCCGGCCGCCGGAAGACATTCCGCGTATGCACGCGTCGGTGCGCGCGCATCAGCCAGAGAATTTCAATTCCAGTATTTGGCGGCATCGGAAGAAGGATGGCACCACCATCTATGTGGAGAGCATTTCGCACGAGATCGTTTACAAAGGGCGACGTGCGCGCTTTGTATGTCCAATCGACATCACGGGCCGGCTTCACGTCGAGGCGGGACAAGCGAAGTTAGCGAGGGCGTTGCAAGAGCGCGAAGCGGGTCTGCATCACGCTCAACGGATGGCGAAGCTCGCTCACGTCATCACGCGGCCGGATGGATCATTCGAAAGCTGGTCGGAGACGCTGCCGGATCTCATCGGAGTCGATCCTTCTCATATGCTGCAAAGCACGCGCGAGTGGCTCGACATACTGCACCCCACCGATCGCGCAATGTTTCGTGCGAAAGCGCTCGAAGCGCGTGTGACAGGTGCGCGTACCGACCTCGAATATCGCCTGCGTCGCGCCGACGGGGCGTGGATCCAGGTGCGCCAGGCGGTCGAGCCGATTCCCGGATACTTCGATGCGAACCGCGGAATGCGATGGTTCAGCACGCTGCAAGACGTCACCGAGCGGAAACGCGCGGAGACGAATATCCGTCATCTCAATCGTGTTCACGCGGTCTTGAGCGGCATCAACACGCTGATCGTTCGGGTAAGAGATCGCGAAGAGCTCTACCGTGAAGCATGCCGCATTGCCGTGGAGGCAGGCGGATTCGAGATCGCTTGGATCGGCATGGTCGACAAGGAGACAAGACAAGTCAAGCCGGTTGCATGGCAAGGCACCGATGAGGACTATTTGAAATTGATGCCGCTGGGACTCGACCCCGATAGGCCCGACGGCCGCGGTCTCGCGGGACAGACGGTCCGAGAGCGCAAAGCGATGATGGTCGAGGACATGACGGGCGACCCGCGCATCAAGCTTCGCAAGCAAGCCAAAGAGCGCGGCTTGCATTCCCTTGTGATGTTGCCGCTGCTGATTGCAGATGAAGCGGTGGGCGTGTTGGCGCTCTATGCAACGGAGATCGGATTCTTCGACGCGGCGGAGATGAGGCTGTTGCACGAGCTGGGCGGCGACATTGCGTTCGCACTCGATCACATCGATAAGGCGGAGCGACTCGACTACCTCGCCCTTTACGATTCGCTTACGGAATTGCCGAATCGCCAGTTGTTCGAAGAGCGACTGAACCAATACCTTGCGGCCGCAATCCGGGACAAGACCCAGCTTGCCGTCATCCTTGTCGACGTCGAGCGTTTCCACGCAATCCACGACACGCTGGGACGACGGAGCTGCGACGAGTTGCTGAAGCAGATAGGCGCACGATGCGCGCGCATGGCGTCGGACCCGAAGCTTGCGGCAAGGCTCGTCGGCGACCAGTTTGCGATTCTGCTGACCGATATTAAATCCGAAGACAACGTCGCGCGGATGTTGGAGCAACGAAATCGTGAGATATTGAATTGTTCGTATCGCGTGGGCGATATCGAGCTAGACATTACCGCGAAGTTCGGGATCGCGGTGTTTCCGGGGGACGCAGACAACGCCGAGTCCCTGCTGAAGAACGCCGAAGCTGCACTCAACAGGGCGAAGGCCACGGGAGAACGATACTTGTTTTATACGCAGGAAATGAGCGAGCGGGTCGCGGGTCATCTGACGTTCGAGAACAAGCTGCGGCATGCGCTCGAGAAGAGCGAGTTTGTCCTTCACTATCAGCCCACGGTTGACGTCGAGACACGGCGCATCGTGGGCGTCGAAGCGCTGATGCGTTGGCAAAGCGCCGAGCTTGGACTGCTGCCGCCGGTGAAATTCATTTCGCTGCTCGAGGAAACAGGAATGATTCTGGACGTCGGCGCCTGGGCGTTGCGGCAGGCGGTCGCGGATCATCACCGCTGGCTTGCGCAGAACTTGTTGGCGCCGCGTATAGCGGTGAACGTTTCGGCGATTCAGCTTCGACACCGCGATTTCATCGAAATCGTCCGTAGCGCCATCGGCCAAACTGGCGAGTCGCCGGTCATCGGTATCGAGATTACCGAAAGCGTCATCATGGACGATATCGATTCTACGGTCGCAAAGCTCAGAGCCATTCGCGACATGGGGATCAACATCGCAATCGACGATTTCGGCACCGGGTATTCGTCACTGGCATATCTGGCAAAGCTGCCGGTCCACGCACTTAAGATCGACCGTTCGTTCATCATGGCCATGGTGGACGACCCGGATACGATGACGCTGGTCTCGACGATGATCTCGCTTGCGCATTCGTTGCGACTGAAAGTGGTCGCCGAAGGCGTCGAAACGGAAGACCAGGCAAAGATTCTGCGACTGTTGCGATGTGACGAGATGCAGGGCTATCTGATAAGCCGACCCGTCCCCGAAATCGAGCTGCAGGACATTCTGCGCCGTCAAATGCAGTGAATTGATCGTTCGGCTGGCGGAACGATTTTAGAGCGCGCCGCCTAACGCGATCGGTTACGCTATTCTGTCGTCGTCGAATAGCGCTGATCCCATGAGCACCTACCACGCCCCGCTGCAGGAAATGACGTTCGTGCTAAACGAGCTCGCCGGTCTCGCGCAAGTCGCGTCGCTGCCGGGCTTCGAGGAAGCCGCGCCGGATACGGTCGCCGCGATTCTCGAGGAGGCCGCAAAGTTCGCGACGAACGTGCTCGATCCATTGAACTCTCCCGGCGATCGCGAAGGCGCGACCCGCCTGCCCGACGGCAGCGTGAAGACGCCGGCGGGTTTCAAGGACGCGTATCAGCAGTTCATCGCGAACGGCTGGAACGGGCTCACCAAGAACCCGAAATATGGCGGACAGGGATTGCCGCAGCTGGTTGCGACCCCCGTCGAGGAGATGTGGCACTCGGCCAACATGGCGTTCGATTTGTGTCCGTTGCTCACCCAAGGCGCGATCGAGGCGTTGGAGCTCTGTGCCACGCCAGAACAGAAGGCGACGTTCCTGCCGAAGATGGTCGACGGCACTTGGACGGGGACGATGAATTTGACCGAGCCGCAGGCCGGCTCCGATCTGGCTGCCGTACGCACACGGGCAGTGCCGCAAGGCGATGGCACATATAAGCTATACGGCCAGAAGATCTTCATCACCTACGGCGAGCACGATTACACCGAAAACATTATTCATATGGTGCTGGCGCGAACCCCCAACGCGCCGGAGGGCGTCAAAGGCATTTCACTTTTCATCGTGCCGAAAATTCTGGTGAACGCGGACGGTTCGCTCGGCGCGCGCAACGATGTGCAATGCGTATCACTCGAGCATAAGCTCGGCATCCATGCGAGTCCCACAGCCGTGCTTGCGTATGGCGACAAGAGCGGTGCGGTCGGCTATCTGATCGGCGAGGAGAACCGCGGGCTCGAATATATGTTCATCATGATGAACCTCGCGCGCTTTTCAGTTGGCGTCGAGGGCGTCGGCATTTCAGAACGCGCGTACCAGCGCGCGGTCGCGTTTGCGCGCGATCGCGTGCAGGGTAAGCCGGTGGGTCTCGACAAGGCTTCGGGGACCATCATCGAGCATCCCGACATTCGCCGGATGCTGATGACGATGCGCGCCAACACGGAAGCGATGCGCGCTGTCGCGTACGTGACGGCGGCGGCATTGGACAACGCGCGCCGGCATCCGGACAGCGATGCGCGTAAGCGGCATCAGGGGTTCGCCGATTTAATGATACCGATCGTCAAGGGATGGTCGACGGAGACGGCGCAGGAAGTGACCTATCTCGGCGTGCAAGTCCACGGCGGCATGGGATTCATCGAAGAGACCGGCGCCGCCCAGCATTATCGCGACGCTCGCATCATCACGATCTACGAAGGGACGACGGGCATTCAGGCGAACGATCTGATCGGCCGCAAGACGGCGCGCGATGGCGGCGCCACGGCGCGTGCGGTCGCGGACGACATCGACAAGGTGGCGGCGCGGCTGGCGTCGCATCGCGAACCCGAACTGCAGTCGATCGGCGTGCGACTCGCCGCCGCAACGGCCGCTTTGCAAGGCGCGATCGATTGGCTGGTGCCGGAGTATGGAAAGAACGTGCGCGCTGCGCACGCAGCGGCCGTACCGTATCTCAAGTTGTGGGGATTGCTGGTCGGCGGCTGGCAGCTAGGACGCGGCGCGCTCATCGCAAGCGAACGGCTGTCCGGCGGGGCGGGCGATGGCGATTTCCTCCACGCCAAGATCACGACCGCGCGCTTCTACGCGGAAGTGCTGTTGCCACAGGCCGAAGCGCTCGCACAATCGATCACCGAGGGCAGCGACGCCGCGCTGGCGCTGACCGCCGATCAGTTCTAAGGCAGGGGCGAGACCGCGGCCGTCCGCGGTAACGCACTGGTGGTCAACCGAAATGTCAAATGCGCCGTTGTCGGATGAGCACTGACGGCGCGAGCCGGCTGCATCCGACTGCAGACAGCATTCGATTGACGCACGATGCTTCGTCCCTAAACTCGCAGACTTTCATGTCAATCCCGTCCACCCGTGCACTGCTGTCGATGCTGTTGTTCGTCTCGGCGTTCGTCAGCATGGCTGCACGAGGCGCCGATTCGCTCGCCACGCTGCCGCCGTTCGGCATCGGACCTTATCCCGTCGCTTGCAGCAATCTAAGCCAGGATTTCACGCGCCTACTGCCGGGCGAATCGGTGGAACCTTACTGGAATGGGATTCCTGACGGCAATCGGCCTCGCTACGTGACCAATTTGCTGTCCGATCCCGCACACGCGTTTTACATTTCGGTACCGATTCCGGCCGATTCGGAGCTGTACGGACGCTTCGCAGGCGCCGCGATCGACGTCGTCTCGCTGATTTGTTATCCGACATCGAGCAACAACCCACGACCTGACTATCTATTGCCGACAGGAACGACCATTCCCCACATGCAACAGGGGACCGATACGCTGGTGTGGCCCGACGCGACGACGCTTTTTCCGGTCCTGCTGTTTTCGCACGGTCTCTCCGGCAGCCCGATCGCCAGCGACTATATCGATGCGATCAAAGTCTTCGCGAGCTGGGGTTATGTCGTCGTGTCGCCGTTTCATGGCGACCAGCGCATCGCCGATATCACGATCGAGAACTTTTCCGATTTGAGTTATGCGCTGCTGCATTACAAGGACTTCATCGCGATGCAGGCATTGCGTCCGCTCGAATTGAAAGCGACGCTCGATGTGTTTCTGGCGAGGCCGGACTGGACCTCGCGCATCGATCCGAACCGCATCGGCGCGTTCGGCGGCAGCCTCGGAGGTGAGTCGGTGCTGCTGCTCGGTGGGGCGAGCCTGACGACGACGCTCGGACTTGCGTCCAAGCCGGTCTTGTTCGATCCACGTATCAAGGCCGCGGTCGGATACGTACCGTATTTCGGGCAATCGTTCTTTCCCGCGTTTGGGCGTGACCAAGGGGGACTCCAGAATGTGCTGCTGCCGTTCCTGGCAATCAGCGGCACGGCCGACACCACTGCGCCCATCGGTCCTACGCGCGACGGTATCCATCGATTGATCAATACGCACGAGCTCGTCGCGTTGCAGGGTGTAGAGCACGGCTTCGATCGCGCTTTCTCCGACGACATCTTCACGTGGTCGCTTGCCTTTCTCGCCGGTCAGTTGTCCGGCGATCCGGTGGCTCGCGCTCGGAGTGCTCGCATGACCGGCGTCGCGGGGGGCGGGCCCGACGTTCTCGAGCAGGATTACATCGCGCCGTCACCTGCCGCAGCGGATGAGCGCATCGCCGTCGAGTATTACAACGCGTCGCTCGATCACTATTTCTTCACGACTGAACCGGCGGAAGCGGCGATGCTCGATGCGGGCGTGATCGTGCCTGGATGGACGCGAACGCACTTCGACTTCAAGGTGCGCCCGGTCGGCGATCCTCGCGGCTTTGTCGCCTGCCGCTTCTTCGGCACGCCGGGCATCGGACCGAACTCGCATTTCTTCACGATCAATGCCGACGAATGCGCGAAGGTCAAGGCCAACCCATTCTGGATGTTTGAAGGTCTGGCATTCAACGCCGATGCACCGGTGAATGAAGTGTGCCCTGCCGACCGCGTGCCGGTCATTCGTCTCTACAACAACGGCAAGGGCGGCCAGGCGAGCCACCGCTATTCGACGAGTCACAGCGAAATCGGCGACATGCTCGGCGAGGGATGGATCATCGAAGGTCCGGTGTTCTGCGGTTTGCCTTGACCAGTTCGATCAGTCGATCGTAAATCGCCGGAGTGGACGCAAGCACTTCGCCGCCCGCCGCGAGCCCATCAACGCCGGGGTACGGCGCCACGCGACCGCCCGCTTCCTCGATCAGCAGCAATCCCGCCGAAGCGTCCCACGGATGCATGTGCGGTTCGTAGAAGCCGTCGAAGCGGCCGGCCGCAACGTGCGCGAGCATCAATGCGCCCGCGCCGGGGTCCTTCACAGCAGCACCGCCGGCAAGCAGCGCTCCGCGCAACGCGAGATGCGTTTCGAGATCGTGACGATGCACATAGCCTTGCGAGATCAACGCCTCGTCGAGCGATGCACACGCGGAGACGCGCAGCGGCGCTCCGTTGCAGCGCGCACCCTCGCCGGACGCGCCGACAAACAGTTCGTCGAGCGACGGATCGTAGATCGTGCCGACGCGGCGCACGCCTCGTTCAACGTAAGCAATCGACACGCACCAATAACGCATGCCGTGGACAAAATTCAACGTGCCGTCGATCGGGTCGACGACCCACACGCGATCGGAGACCGTGCCACCGGCTTCCTCGGCAAGGATCGAATCCTGCGGAAATCGCGCCGCCAGCGCGTCGCGCACGTGGCACTCAACGGCGTAATCGGCAGCGCTCACCCAGTCCTGACGCTCGCCCTTCGATTCGATCGCGAACGCCAGCTCGCCGAGAAAATACCGCTGCGCAAGCGCTCCCGCCGTGCGCGCCAGCGTCCCCGCAAACTCAGCGCGCGTGCGAATATCGCTTGCGGTCATCCGGGAGCCGGTGGAATGACGACGACACCGTGGTTCGCCAGCGCAACACCGACCTCGCTGCCCGCAGTGAACGGACGCTCGACCGCCGTCGAGATGACGAACAGCTCGCCGATATCGGTATCGAGCGAATATTCCATCAAGCCGCCAAGATACGAGACCTTGCGCACATGACCGTTGAGCGGTGCGTCCCCACTGTTGCGTATTTCGATCGCCTCGGGTCGAATCGAGACCTCCACTGCGCCGTCGGGAAGACCGCGATGAGGAAGCGATAGCGTGACGGCGCCGAGGGTGACATCGCCATAGGTCGCGTCGCGTCGTGTCATCGTTCCATGGACGCGATTGGCATCACCCATGAAGCCGGCGACGAAGGGATCACGCGGCTGCTCGTAGAGCTCGCGCGGTGCGCCTTCTTGCGCGATCACCGCCTTGTTCATCACGATGATCCGGTCCGATACCGCCATCGCTTCCGCTTGATCATGCGTGACGTAGACGACGGTCAACGACAGCCGCTTTTGCAGATCGCGAATTTCCTCGCGCATCTGCCGCCGCAGCCGCGCGTCCAGATTCGACAGCGGCTCGTCGAACAACAATACCGACGGTTCTAAAACGAGCGCTCGCGCGACGGCAACGCGCTGCTGCTGACCGCCCGAAAGCTCCGAGGGCAGCCGCTCATCAAATCCGGAGAGGCCGACGGTTGTCATTGCGATGCGCGCGCGTTCGTCGGCCTTGCCCTTGGCCATGCCCGACACAATCAGTCCGTAGCGGACGTTCTCCAGAACGCTCATGTGCGGAAAGAGCGCATAGCTCTGAAATACCATCGAGACGTCCCGCTCGGCAGCGGGCGTTTGCGTGACGTCGACCTCGCCGATGTGGATCGTGCCGCTCGTCGGCAATTCGAGTCCCGCAATCAAACGCAGCGTTGTCGTCTTGCCGCAGCCCGATGGCCCGAGCAATGTCACCAGCGTCCCGGCGGCGATATGAAACGAAATATCGCTGACGGCGGTGACCTCGCCGTAGCGCTTGGTGACGTTGCGAAACTCGATCGATGCCGCTTTCATCGCTAGTTCCGATTCATGCCGCTGTCCCACCGAGCTCGCCAACACCCGCCGTTGTCGCCCCGGGCGCGGCGACGGCGCGCCGACCCAGGCGACGCTCGCCCACCAGCTTCTGAATGATCCATATCGCAATCAGCATCAGCACGATCAAGACGGCGCTGTAGGCAATCGCCACGCCGTAATCGCCGTTGACCACTCGATTGATGATGTAGGTCGTCGCCCATTCATATTCCGCCGATACGAGAAAGATCACAGCGGACACTGTCGTCATTGCCCTCACGAAACTATAGACGAGCGCCGCCACGACGGCCGGCTTCAGCAGCGGCAGCAAGATCGTCCGCAACACGGTAAAGCCCCGCGCGCCAAGCGTTGTCGACGCTTCGTCCAGGCTCTTGTCGATCTGCGACATCGCAGCCATTCCCGCGCGCACGCCCACCGGCATGTTGCGAAAAATATTGCAGACGATCAACACGAGCGCTGTGCCGGTGATCTCGATCGGCGGCACGTTGAATGCGAGGATGTAGGAGACGCCGATCACCGTTCCCGGAATGACGAAGGAGAGCATCGTACCGAACTCGAACGTCGATTGGCCGACGAATTTCTGGCGCGTGAGCAGGTACGCCGCAAGAATTCCCAACCCCGCGGTGAGCGGTGCTGCAATCGCCGACAGCTTTACCGTCGTCCAGAACGAGTTCCACGCGGCACCGGTCCAGAGAATCCCATGAGGGCCCCATTCGACGCCGAACGCCTTCACGTAATGCTTGAGCGTCGGCGTGTAGTCGCGACCCCACGTCTCGACGAAGCCGCCGACGAGCGCCATCGCATAGATCACGACGGTGAGCAGCGCCCACGGCAGCGCGATTCCATAGCAGAGTTTGCGCGTCAAGTTGGGCAGCGGCGTGGGAAGGCCGGAGTCGCCTTTGCCGGAAAGCGCTGTATAGACTTTGCGCCCGATCGCACGGCGTTGGAGGAAAAATGCCGCCAGCGCGAATACCAAGAGCACGATGCCAAGCGTCGCTGCGCGGCCCTGGTCGAGCTGCGCGCCAACGACCGAGAAGAAGATTTCGGTCGACAGCACGCCGAAGTTACCGCCGAGGATGATCGGATTCCCGAAATCGGCGATCGACTCGATGAAAGAAATCAGGAAAGCGTTGGCGATACCCGGCCGCATCAAGGGCAGCGAGACATCGATGAACGTGCGCCACCGGTTGGCGCGGAGCGTCTGCGCCGCTTCTTCCATCGACGGCGACACGCCTTCGACGACGCCGATGAGCACGAGAAACGCAATCGGCGTGAACGCGAAGATCTGCGCCAGCAGCACGCCTTGCAATCCGTAGATCCAGCGCGTGGGCTGGACGTGGAACGCCCATTCGAGGAATTGGTTGATGAGCCCGGAGCGGCCGAACAGCAGAATCAGGCCGAGACCGATCACGAACGGCGGCGTGATGATGGGCAGTACAGACAACACGCGTAGAAACTTCTTGTAGGGAAACGCAGTGCGCGTAACGATCAATGCGAATGCGAGTCCCAGCCCCGTCGACAACACCGCGCACAGTATGGCGAGGACCAGCGTGTTCCAGGCGACGCCGCAACGGGTGTTGCCGGTGATGCACGACAAGCCCCATACTTTTTCGGTGAACAGTCGAGTGAGGAAGGCCGACACCGAAAATGCGCCGTCATTGTCTTGTACGGCCTGCACCAGGATCTTCACGACCGGGAAAAATGTGAATGTCGTCACGAGCAGCGCGACTGCAACGACGCTGCCGGCGACAAACGCATCGCCTTTGAAGAAGCCTCTTTCGGCCAAGCCCACTGAAAACAGCATTGCGAAGGCGGTCGCCGTGAGCGTCGCGCCGAGCCCGATCCCGTACTGCCCGATCGCGAGTGCGGACAACCGGCTTAGCGATTCAAATACAACACCACGCGGCCCGATCGCGAATCCTTGCAAGGCGAGATAGATAAATCCGATGGCGCCGAGCGCGATCAATCCGTTGGCGCGGCTGTGTCGCGCGACCGTCGGACGGAGGAGAGGCACGAAAGCCGCGAGGACGAGACCCAGCGGCAACAGCCACGTCCGGCCGTGCGTCAACGCTTGCAAAAGCGCCGGCGCATTGTCCTTGGCGGTGAAATCTTTGATCCAGCCAATACCAAGCAACGAGTCTTGCACCGAGTATCACGGAACGAGCAGAAAGCCCGCCGCACCGATCGCGAGCCACAACAGCAACGTGCGGCGAAGAGGGCTCAAAGAAGCACGTCGTCGATGAACGGGTCCGGCATTACGAAGGACTCAGGGCTAGGGCATCAATGCGGAAGGGCATTGATATCCTTTTCCCACCGCTCGAGCAGATGTCGCCGCGTTTCGCTCGAACCGAACTTCTCGAAATCGTAGTCGATGACTTTGACGTCCGAGAGCTTCGGCACGAGCGGCGGCAGCGGTACATTGCGATTCGTCGGGATCGCATACTCTTTCACGTCGAGCCCGACCTTTTGTCCTTCTACCGACAATGCCCAATCGACAAATTTCTTGGCGGCGTCGGCGTTGTGCGTGCCTTTGATGATCGCGATCGATCCGACCTCGTAGCCGACGCCTTCGCACGGCAATACCGGCTCGACCGGAAAACCTCTTACGATCTCGTTGATCGCGCCGTGCAGCACCGTGCTGCCGAGCGCCGTTTCACCGCGCGTGACGGCGGTCATCGGTCCGATGCCCGAACGTGCGTACTGATTGACGTTCTTGTGGACCTCCGCAAGATATTTGAACGCCTCGTCTTCGCCGAAGACCTGCACCAGCGTCGCCAGCATCAAGTACGCGGTTCCCGACGAGTTCGGGTTGCCCAGCATGATCTCGCCCTTGTAGACCGGACTGGTCAAGTCCTTCCAGCACTTCGGGATCGGCAGCTTGCGTTTCGCCATGACTTCGCTGTTGTAGCCGAGCGCGATGATACCGCCGTAGACCCCCGCAACGCGGTTTTTCGACATGTCGGAAATGCGGCGGGCCCAAGGATAAAGCTCCGCGACGTTCGGCGATCGATATTCGTCGAGCAATCCTTCTTCGGCCGCCTGCAGATACGAATCCGCAGCGCCCGCCCACCAAATGTCGCCGCGCGGATTCCCACGCTCCGCCTTGATCTGCGCCAGCATTTCGCCGGTGGCCTTTTGGATGACGGCGACCTTCGTTCCGCTCACGCGCTCGAAGCCGACGGCCATGCCCTGACACCACGCGGTATTGGGAGAGCTGCAGTAAAGGTTTAGCTGACCTTGCGCGACCGCCGGCAGCGGGAGCAGCAACGATGCCAGGACGACAAACGTCCGTCTCATTTTGCGACGCTGCCCACTTCCTTGTCCCACCGCTCGAGCAACCGCTTGCGCTCGGCCGACAACCCGTACTTCGCGAAGTCGTAGTTGATGAGCTTGATATCGGCGACCCTAGGAGACAGCGGCGAGATTGGCGTTGCGACGTTCGACGGAAGCTGGAACTGCTTCGCCTGCGCGGCGAGAACCTGCGCTTTGGGCGTCAATGCCCAATCGTAGAATTTTTTCGCGTTCTCCAGATTGCGTGCGCCTTTGACGATCGACAGCGAACCGATCTCATAGCCGGTACCCTCGCAAGGCGCGACGGCTTTCACCGGAAAACCGGCCTGCGCTTCGGTGATGACGTCGTGAATGAAGCTGATGCTGGCGAGCGTCTCGCCGCGCGCCGCAGCCTTGATCGGACCGACGCCCGAACGCGGATAGTTGTTGATGTTCTTGTGCAGTGCCTTTAGATATTTGAAACCCTCTTCTTCGCCCATTACCTGCACGAGCGTCGCGATCGCCGTGTACGCAGTGCCCGATGCGTTGGGATTCGCCATCTGCACCTCTCCCGCGAATTCCGGCTTGATCAAATCTTTCCAGCATGCGGGCGCGGCAAGTTTCTTTTTCGCGAGCAGCTCGCTGTTGTAGCCCATGCCGAGCGCGCCGAGGTACATCCCGACGGTCCGGTATTTCGATTGTTCGGCTTGTCGCTGCGCCCAGGGCTGCAATTGCGCCAACAGCGGCGATTTGTATTCGTCGAGCAGCCCTTGCTCGGCTGCCTGCAAGTGCGGATCGCCCGTTCCGCCGAACCAAACGTCCAGCTTGGGATTGGCCTTTTCCGCTGCGATCTGCGCAAACGATTCGCCGGAGCCTTTCAACGTCAATCCAACCTTGATGCCGGTCTCCTTTTCGAATTCCGTTGCCGCGAGCGAGCACCATTCAGCCTGCACTGGGCAGATCACGTTCAACTGCTGCGCAAAGGCCGACGTCGCGCAGGTCGACGCGATTGCCAGTGCGATCGCGACGTTGCGCACGCGACGTTGCGCCGATCGACATGAGGTCATGCGGCTCCCCCTCTCTTTTGGCCGGATTTATCAGCAGCCTGTAGTATTCCAACATCGCATTCGATGACCGTCAACCTGCCATGCGTAGATCCGACAGGTCCATTCGCCTGGGAATCGATCTCGGCGGCACGAAGATCGAGATTCTCGCGCTCGACCCGCAGGGCGCCGAGCGCTTTCGACAGCGCGTGCCCACGCCACAAGGGGATTACGCGGCGATCCTTCGTACCATTTCGACATTGGTCGATGCTGCTGAACAAACGCTTCGTGTAGTGGGCAGCGTCGGCATCGGGACTCCAGGCTCGATCTCGCGCGCAACGGGACTCTTGCGCGGCTCGAATTCAGTGTGCATGAACGGTAAGCCGATCAAGCGGGATCTCGAGCAGCTGCTTGGACGCGAAGTCCGGATCACCAATGACGCCAATTGTTTCGCGCTGTCGGAAGCCTCCGATGGCGCGGGTTGCGGATTCGTTCGGCGTGATACTGGGCACCGGCGTTGGAGGGGGCATTGTCATTGGCGGACGCGTGCTCGATGGACCCAACGCGATCGCCGGCGAATGGGGTCACAATCCGCTGCCGTGGCCGCGCGACGACGAGCGTCCCGGCGATACGTGCTTTTGCGGACATTTCGGCTGCATCGAGACGTTTCTCGCCGGACCTGCGCTTGAGCGTGATCATGCGCGCGCGACAGGCGAGGTGCTGACAACCCATGCAATTGTCGAGCGCGTCCGCAGCGGCGATGCAGCCAGCACTGCGATACTCGGGCGCTACGAAGAGCGGCTCGCCCGCGCGCTTGCGCATGTGATGAATATTCTCGATCCGGACGCGATTGTGTTGGGCGGCGGGCTGTCCAACATCGAATCGCTCTACGTCAACGTGCCGAAGAAGTGGGACCCGTGGGTGTTTTCCGATCGCATCGACACGCGCTTGCTGAAGCACGTCCACGGCGATGCGAGTGGTGTGCGCGGTGCAGCGTGGTTGTGGCCGGTGTCTGCGCAAGCCGGATAAACGTCGGGCCGCGGATGCACGTCACCTGCAGTCACATGTTCGTGTAATTGGGACCGCCGCCGCCTTCGGGCGGCACCCAATGAATATTCTGGCGTGGATCCTTGATGTCGCACGTCTTGCAGTGAACGCAATTCTGCGCGTTGATCTGCAGCCGTTTGGGCGGCCGTAGCGCGGCAATGGCCATCGTGCTCTGCGATTCGTCATCGTTTTGTCCTTCGCGATCTTCGGCCGCTTGCGACGGAGGCGGAGCGGCATCGACGAATTCGTACACGCCCGCGGGACAGTAGCGTGTCTCCGGTCCCGCATACAGCCGCAGGTTGATGTCGACAGGAACGGTTGGGTCGCGGAGCTGCAAGTGCACCGGCTGGTTTTCCTCGTGGTTGGTATTCGACAGATAGACCGATGACAACTTATCGAACGTTACGACGCCGTCGTATTTCGGATACGCGACTTGCGGCATGTCGTCCGCGGCGTGCAGCGTTGCATGGTCGGGCTCGCCGTGGTGCAACGTCCATGGCACAAGCGCGCCCAGACCGAGATCGTTTAGCCACATGTGAACGCCGCCGTGCACCGTGCCCGCCCACATTCCCCATTTGAGGCCCGGCTTTACGTTGCGCACTTTGTAGAGATCGTCGTACACCCATGACGTGCGATACGCGCGTTGGTACTCGCTGAGATCATCGTTTGCGCGGCCCGTCATCAACGCTGCAGCGGCTGCTTCGGCAGCCAGCATGCCGGTTTTCATCGCGTTGTGGGAGCCCTTGATCCGCGGCAGGTTGACGAAACCTGCCGCGCAACCGATCAGCGCGCCGCCGGAAAATGTCAGTTGCGGCACCGATTGCAGGCCGCCCTCATTGATCGCGCGCGAACCGTATCCGATCCGTTTGCCGCCCTTGAACGTCGGCCGAATGGCCGGATGCAACTTGAAGCGCTGGAATTCGTCGTAGGGCGAGAGGTGCGGATTGCTGTAGTTCAAGTGAATGACGAAGCCGACGGACACGAGGTTGTCGCCCCAGTGGTAGATGAACGACCCGCCACCCGTGTGGCTGTCAAGGGGCCACCCCTGCGTGTGCACGACCAGACCGCGCTGGTGCTTGTCGGCCGCAACCTCCCACAATTCCTTGAGCCCGATTCCATACATCTGCGGGTCGATATTTTCTCGCAGCCCAAAGCGAGCCATCAACGTTTCCGAAAGCGAACCGCGGCAGCCTTCGGCGAATAACGTGTATTTGGCGTGGAGCTCCATGCCAGGTTGGTATTCCGCCTTGTGCGATCCGTCGCGCGCGACGCCCATGTCGCCTGTCGCCACGCCGCGCACCGCGCCGTCTTCGGTGAACAAGACTTCGGTGGCCGCGAAGCCGGGATAAATTTCGACGCCGAGCGCCTCGGCTTGCTTCGCAAGCCACCGACAAACGTTACCGAGGCTTACGATGTAATTGCCGCTGTTGTCCATCAGCCGCGGCAGCATCCAGTTCGCAATTCGATAAGCACGATGCGCGCTCAATATCAGGAAGCGATCATCGGTGACAGGCGTGTCGAGCGGCGCGCCGCCGGAGCGCCAATCCGGAATCAGTTCGTTCAGCGCTATCGGATCGATGACTGCGCCGGAAAGAATGTGGGCGCCAATCTCCGAACCCTTTTCGATGATGCAAACGGAGATTTCGTGGCTTTGCTGTTGCGCGATCTGCTTCAAGCGAATCGCTGCCGACAAGCCCGCCGGGCCGCCCCCGACGATGACCACGTCGTAGTCCATCGATTCGCGTGTCACGCTCCCCCCGAAATGGCGCTCATTGGTATGCCCCACGCTTGCGGCCGCTGCCGCCCGCCGCTCCCCTCGGGGAGTAATTTGCTCTTGGCCGATGCGGAGGCGGTGCTCATGGGACCATCGCCTATAATTCCAGCTTCCGCGCCCGTCGTCCATTCGCGCGTCGTGTTTTTGCGGCGATCTCGGGCGATTGTTGTCACGCACTTTAGCGAACGGCGGCGAGCCGAAACAGTCAACGCTCTCAATGGACAAGCTCTGGACACCGTCGGCGGCTCGCGTCGAACAGGCGACGATCACCGATTTCGCGCGCGCACATGGTTTCGCGCCGTCCGATTACCACGCGCTGTGGCGATGGTCCGTGGAGCGCCGCGATGTCTTTTGGCGCGCGCTATGGGACTACGCGGGCGTGATCGGCGATCCCGGCGACCGGATTCTCGTCGACGGCGACCGGATGCCCGGAGCGCGATGGTTCCCGGACGCGTCGCTCAACTACGCGCAAAACCTGCTCGAGCGCAGACATGCCGATGATCAGGACGATGCGTTGGTATTTTGGGGCGAGGACAAGGTGCGGCGCCGTATCTCGCACGCCGACGTCAGGGCCACCGCATCCCGTGTTGCGGCGGGTCTCAAGGCCGAGGGCATCAGGCCGGGCGATCGTGTTGCGGCCTATCTGCCCAACATGCCCGAAACGATCATAGCGATGCTGGGCACGACTGCGCTCGGCGCGGTCTGGTCATCATGCTCGCCCGACTTCGGCGTACAAGGCGTCGTCGATCGGTTTGGACAGATCGAGCCAACGGTTCTCTTCGCCGTCGACGGCTATTGGTACAACGGCAAGGTCATACCGGTGCTCGACAAGGTCGCCGCGATCCTCGCCAGGCTCCCGACGGTCAAGCGCGTTGTCGTCGTTCCCTATTTGCAGCAGGCGCCCGGCGTGTCGGCCGTGGACAATGCAGTCGGCTGGGACGTTTTTCTCGCGCCACATGCCGGTGGCGCGATCGACTATCCGCAGCTTCCGTTCGATCATCCGTTGTTCGTGCTCTATTCGTCTGGAACGACCGGCGTGCCGAAGTGCATCGTGCATGGCGCAGGCGGAACGCTTCTCCAGCATCTCAAGGAACATCTGCTGCACGGTGATTTGAAGCGCGGCGATCGGCTGTTCTATTTCACGACGTGCGGTTGGATGATGTGGAACTGGCTCGCGTCCGGGCTTGCGGGCGGCGCGACACTGCTGCTCTACGACGGGTCGCCGTTCATCCAGCGCGGCCGCATTCTGTGGGAGCTTGCCGACCTCGAAAAGATGACGCACTTCGGAACGTCGGCGAAGTACATCGACGCCAGCAAGAAAATCGCGTTGGTGCCGCGCAAAGACTACGATCTGCGCAGCGTCCGCACGGTGTTCTCAACCGGCAGCCCCCTCGCGCCGGAAAGCTTCGATTACGTCTACCAATGCGTCAAGGACGACGTCTGCGTGTCGTCGATTTCCGGTGGCACGGACATCATCTCGTGTTTTGCGCTCGGCAATCCGACGTTGCCGGTGTGGCGCGGCGAGCTGCAATGCCGTGGGCTGGGCTTGGATGTGGACGTGTTCGACGAAAACGGCCACTCCATCCGCGGCGAAAAGGGTGAGCTCGTCTGCAAGGCGCCGTTCCCGTCAATGCCGATCGGATTCTGGAACGATCCCGACGGCACGAAGTATCGCGCCGCCTATTTCGAACGTTTCCCCGGTATCTGGTGTCATGGTGACTGGGTGGAATTGACCGAACACGACGGCATGATCATCTACGGACGCTCCGATGCAACGCTCAACCCGGGCGGCGTGCGAATCGGCACCGCGGAGATCTACCGGCAGGTGGAGCAGATGCCGGAAATCATCGAGAGCCTTGTCATCGGCCAGGATTGGCCGCCGAACGAAATCGGCGACGTGCGTGTCGTGTTGTTCGTCAAGCTGCAGGACGGACAGTCGCTCGACTCGGTGCTCGAGGAGAAGATCAAGCAGCACATTCGCGCAAACACGACACCGCGGCACGTTCCTGCGAAGGTCGTCCAGGTCACGGACATACCACGCACCAAGAGCGGCAAGATCGTTGAGCTTGCCGTGCGCAACGTCGTGCACGGCCGCGACGTGAGGAATATTGAGGCGCTCGCGAATCCCGAAGCGCTCGAGCAGTATCGCGATCGCGAGGAGCTCCGTACTTAGACGGATCGTTCCGGTCGCATTCCAATGAACCTGCTCGCGATCCTCGCGGCCCTTGGCCTAGAGCAATGGCACGCGTTCCGCTGGCGCGCCGGCGCGGAACGCGCATTTGTCGGCTATGTTCGCCGGCTCGAACGCAAGCTCAACGGGGGAACTGCGGGACAGGGCGCCGTTGCGACGGCGTTGGCCGTCATTCCGCCAGTCGGCATTGCCGTGCTTGTATGGTGGGCTGCCGACGAAGTCCATCCGCTGCTTGCGCTGGTCTGGAATGCGGCGATTCTTTATCTGCTGATGGGCTTTCGCCGTTTCAGTCACGCCGTCTCCGTCATTATCGAAGCGCTGAGGGAGAACGACGTGACGACGGCGCGGCGCGCGCTGTCCGGCTGGCGCGGCGGCTGGGTCGGCGAGCTCGGCAGTGACGAGATCGCGCGACTCTCGATCGAGCAGGGCCTGACCGATGCCTATCGGCAGGTCTTCGCCGTGTTGTTCTGGTTCATCGTGCTCCCGGGTCCGACCGGTGCGGTGCTGTATCGGGCGGCCGTCCTGCTTGCCGACGAATGGAAAGGTATCGCGCCCGGCGACGATGCGACGCCGATCACGCGATCGCAAACGGAATTCGGAAAGCCGGCGCGCTGGCTGCTCGCGCTGCTCGATTGGATACCCGCGCGCCTCACGGCATTGAGCTTTGCCATCGTCGGCGATTTCGAGGACGCCGCCTACTGTTGGCGCATGCAGGCGAAGAGCTGGCCCGAAACGGAAGGGGGCGAACCGATCGGCATCGTGCTTGCGAGCGGCGCGGGCGCGTTGGGTATCCAGATCGGCGGACCGTTGCAGCAGCTTGGCGGCGAACCCTATTTTCGGCCCGATCTCGGCGTCGGCGAAACCGTGCAAAGCGAAATCCTGCCGTCTGCGGTTGGACTCGTTTGGCGCGCTCTGGTGTTGTGGCTATTGCTGCTTCTGCTCATCACACTGGCGAACTGGGCGCCGTAGAGAATTGGACCCCCGCGCTTGCGGCCGTGACGCGAGCAGCCGGCGAGGGGCCCCGCGAAGCGGGGATCGACGGCCAATGCGAGTCGTCACTCGAGGCCGACTGCTGATGCAACGACTCGCCCCGCCGACCCAAGGAGGCCGAGGGCGCCGGTGCGCGGCCCCCGAAGGGGAAGTAACTCGCGCCTTGGGGCGGCCCGGCGGCGCTCGTACCCTATCGTATCAACTCATGCGACGGGGCTTCGCGCACCGGCCGATTCGCGGATCAATCGATGCAGCAGCGCAAGCCGGAACGGCTGCACTTCACCACGCGCGACGGCGTCCCGCACGGCGCAACCCGGTTCTTGATCGTGACGACAATCGCGGAACCGGCATTTGCCGATGAGCGGGCGGAGCTCGACGAAGGCATGTACGAGCACATCGGGTGCGATATGCGCGAGACCGAACGCCTTCATCCCGGGCGAATCAACGATCCATGTCCCCTCGCCGAGCGCGGGAAGGGGGTAGAGCGTTGTCGCCGTCGTCGTGTGACGTCCAGCGCGCAGCGAGGTCGATACTTCCTCCGTGCGAGTCGCCGTTCCCGGTGCGAGCGTGTTGATGATCGTCGATTTGCCCATGCCGGACTGTCCGACCAGAACGCTTCGTTGGCCCGCGAGCAATGGAACCAACGGGCCGACGTCCTGGCGGGCCGCGAGCTCGACGACCGGGTAGCCGAGCCTCGTAACCGATGAGAGTCGCCTGGTAAGCGCTATGAACTCCGGCAGGTCACGCTTATTGGCCGCGACGACGAAACGGCAATGCTCCGCTTCGGCGGCGATCATCCAGCGGTGAATCAATTCTTCGTCGAGCATGAGGCCCGGTGCAACAACGCCGGCGATCTGGGTGGCGTTGGCAGCGATCAGCTTTTCGTGGAACGCGTCGGACCGGAAAATCAGCGTGTCGCGCGGTGCGATGCTCTCGATCGCACCGCCGCCGGCGATGCGGACGACTAGAACGCGATCGCCGCACGCGAGTTGGCGCGCGCGTCCCTTTTGCAGACACTCGATCGATTCCCCGGTTTCAAGCAGGACCTCGAAATGCCGCCGGTGCGCGGCGATGACAATTCCCGTATGTCGCGCGCCTTCGGTCGCGTTCAAGCGTAAAGCCGTTCGGCTTTTGCGGCGCAGATGACATCGTTGATCGTTACACCGCCCGCGGAATGCGTCGAATACGTCACGACACAGCGGTTGTAATGAACGCCGAGATCCGGATGGTGATCCTCGCGATGAGAAATCCAGGCGAGCGCGTTGACGAAGGCCATCGTCTCGTAGTAGTTCGCGAATGAGAAAGTCTTTTCGATCCTGTCGCCTTTGAGCTGCCAGCCGGGAAGCGTCGCGACGTGCTTGGCGAGCTCACTGGCGCCGAGCTGCGGGGAGCCTTCGCGGCACGTCATTGTCGCGAGCGCAAGCAGCGTCGTTGAAAGTTGAATACGAGAAGAATCGCTCATTAGTTACTCCTCACGCCGGTGCCGGCGCTGGGTGCCCGCTCAATGCTTCGAGTCGCGCGATACGGATCGCGGCAGGCGGGTGCGAATCGTAGAACGCGGAATGCAGCGGATCGGGCGTAAGCGTCGCGGCGTTGTCTTCGTACAGCTTGACGAGTGCCTGCGTCAGCGACGTTGCCGACGCGTTTTGTGACGCGAATACGTCGGCCTCGAATTCGTGCTTGCGCGAATACAGCGCCGAAAGGGGACTCAACACGAACGTGAAGACCGGCAGCGCGAGCATGAACAACGCCAGCGCGATTCCGGGCCGCGTCATCGCAACGTCAACCGCATCGGCGGGAATGCCGAGGCCGGCATAGAACCACGGCATCGTAGCGAGCCACGCCAGCAACGCCAGAAATGCGAGTGACACGACCGCCGACCACGCAACGCGTTTCGCAACGTGCCGCAGCTTGAAGTGACCAAGCTCGTGGGCCAGCACCGCTTCGACTTCCTCCGGCGCAAGCCGGGCAAGCAGCGTGTCGAAAAAGACCACGCGGCGCGCGCGACCGAAGCCGGTGAAGTATGCATTGCCGTGCCCCGATCGCCTTGATCCGTCGACGACAAACAAGCCGCGCGCTGCGAAGTCGCAACGGTTGAGGAGCTGCTCGATCCGTTCGCGGGCGGCGCCCGCGGGCAGCGGCGAAAACTTGTTGAACAACGGTGCGATCACCGTGGGAAACAGCACGAGCATCAGTACTTGGAACGCGAGCCAAGCAAGCCATACCCACAACCACCACAACGCGCCGGCATTGCGCATCAGCCACAACGCCAGAATCATCAAGGGCAGTCCGAGAACGACAGCGACGAGAAGGCCCTTGGCAAGGTCTGTCAGCCACAGCTTCCACGTCGTGCGGTTGAAACCGAATCGCTCCTCGATGCGAAACGTCTGCCACCACGAAAACGGCAGGCTCACAATGCCGCCGACGACCGCGATGCCGATCAGCAAAAGCACGTCGCGCCACAGCGGCGCGGCATCGATGCCTTCGGTCCATCGGAAGAGTACCGCGAGCCCCCCGCCGAGCGTCAGTGCAAGCAGTACGACGGCGTCGACAACCGTTTCGATGATGCCGAGCCGTTGCTTGGCGACCGTGTAATCGGCGGCCTTTTGATGGGCCGGCAATCCAATCCGCGATGCGAATGCGGGCGGCACCTCCGCGCGATGACCCGCGACATGCGCGATCTGCCGTCGCGCGAGCCAGAGCCGAACGATCAGCGACATCGCCAGCGCGACAACGAAAACCCACGAAAATGCGGCGGCAGTCATAGTGCTTTCAGCTTCATAAGAGTTTGGCGACCCTTATGCGAGAATGGTTCCATTTTACGCACACGACCGATGCCCCTCGACGCCAACCGTCTGATCTGGATCGACATGGAGATGACCGGTCTCATTCCCGAGACCGATCGAATCCTCGAACTGGCGCTGATCGTGACCGATCACGACCTGAACAGCGTGGCCGTCGCGCCCGTTTGGGTCGTGCATCAGGACGATGCGATGCTCACTGCGATGGACGCGTGGAACCAGAGCACGCACAGTCGCAGCGGTCTTATCGACAAGGTCAAGGCGTCGCTGTTATCGGAAGGCGAGGTCGAGTCGGCGGCACTGGCGTTCTTGCGCGAGCACGTTGCGGCAAAGGCGTCGCCCATGTGCGGCAATTCGATTTGCCAGGACAGGCGGTTTCTCGCGCGCACGATGCCGACGCTCGAGGACTACTTTCACTACCGCAATCTCGATGTCTCGACGCTCAAAGAGCTGTGTCGGCGGTGGAAGCCCGAATTGCTCAAAGGTCTCGCGAAGGAGGGGAAGCACGAGGCTCTCGCCGACGTCTACGAGTCGATCGAGGAGCTCCGCTACTATCGGCGGAACTTCCTTCGCGAATGACGCTGCGATTTCCTAGCGCTTGCGCGCGAGCAGCACGCCGTCACCAACGGTGAGAAGGCTCGCATCAACGCGCGGATCGTCTCGCACCTTCGCGTTCAGGTTCCGCAATGCAACGGTATCTTTGTCCTTGTGCGATGGATCGGCCACGCGTCCCGACCACAGTGTGTTGTCGAACGCCATCAGTCCACCGGCGCGTATGAGCTTGAGACAGACTTCGTAGTAGCCGTCGTAGCCTTCCTTGTCGGCATCGATGAATGCGAAGTCGAAGCTGCCTTGCCCTGGGTCGCGCAGCAAGTCCTGCAACGTATCCGCAGCGGGCGCGAGGCGAAGCTCGACCTTGTCGGTGAGGCCGGCCTCACGCCAATAGCGGCGGGCTACCTGCGTCCATTCATCGTTGATGTCGCAGCAAATGAGCTTGCCACTCGCCGGGAGCGCCGCTGCGACGGCGAGCGAGCTATATCCCGTGTAGGTTCCGATCTCCAGCGCGCGTTGCGCCCCGATCAATCGCACGAGCAATGCGAGGAGGGCGCCTTCATCCGCGCCGATCTGCATGCCCGCACCGGTCATCGTGGCAGTTTCCTCGCGCAAGCGCTTTTGCAGCGCGGTTTCGCGCGTTGCGACCGTGCTCACGTAATTCTCGACAGCTTCGGGCAACAGCGAACGCAGGCTCATGGGAATGGTCCGATTTGAGAGGTAAGCGATAATTATGCGCGGTGCCTGAGCGCATGACCGTCCCGGATTGAATCGATGAACTACTGCAGCCATTGCGGGTCTGCGCAGCTCGAAATTCGTATCCCCGCCGGCGACACGCTGCCGCGGAGCGTGTGCGCGACATGCGGGACGATCCATTACTCCAATCCGAAGATCGTCGTCGGCTGTTTACCCGAATGGGACAGCAAAGTCCTTCTATGCAAACGCGCGATCGATCCGCGCCGGGGTTTGTGGACGTTGCCGGCAGGCTTTCTCGAGAATGGCGAAACGCTTTCCGCGGGCGCTTTGCGCGAAACGCTGGAGGAAGCGAATGCGCGCGTCGACCTCGACGACCTCTATACGTTGATCAGCCTGCCGCAGATCAACCAGGTCTACGTGATGTTCCGCGCGAGGCTTCGCGATCTCGACTTCGGTCCAGGTGAGGAAAGCCTCGACGTGCGGCTGTTCGACGAGGCCGACGTTCCGTGGGAGGAGCTCGCCTTTCGCACGATTGCGCGCACGCTGCGGAATTGGTTCCTCGACCGCAAGAACGGCAGGTTTCCGCTGCGCGTTTCGGCACTCGAGCGTCGCGCGTCGCCGCCGCCCGATTTGACCGGCGCGGCATAGCGCTGCGGAAATTCCAGTACACTGACTCGCACACGCGGCCGGGTCAGAGCCAACGTAAACGACAATGTGCGCCGACGCCACAACGATGGCGCTCACAAGTCCACGCAAGCACACTTTCCGGAGGAATCATGCTGAAAGCATTCGTTCGCGGCGCCGCGGCGACCTTCGTCGCAGTGTTCGTCGCGTTCGCAATCCCCGCACTGGCGCAACAGGGTCAACGGATATCGATCACGACCGGCGGTACGGGCGGCGTCTACTACCCGCTCGGCGGGGGAATGGCCAACATCCTCTCGAAAAACGTACCGGGCCTGCAGGCGACCGCCGAGGTAACCGGGGGCTCCGTCGACAATCTGAAACTGCTCGGCGCGGGCAAGTCCGAGGTCGCCTTCACGATGGTCGACGCGGCCAGCGACGCCGCACAGGGCGTCGACAAGTTCAAGGACGGCAAGGTCGCCGCGCGCACGCTGATGATCCTGTACCCGAACAAGATGCACGTTGTAACGACCGAGGGAACCGGGATCAATAGCATGGCCGATCTCAAAGGCAAGCGCGTTTCGACCGGCGCGGCCGGTAGCGGCGTCGAAGTGGTGGCGTTGCGCATGTTCGAGGCGATGGGTCTCAACCCGAAGAAGGACATCAGGCAGGAGCGGCTTGGCGCGAGCGAGTCGGTGAACGCGATCAAGGATCGCAAGATCGACGCGTTTTTCTGGGTCGGTGGCGTGCCCACTGCGGCGATTACCGATCTCGCCGCCACGCCCGGCATCAAGATCAAGTTGCTCGATCACGCCGAGTATGCCGACGCGATGAACAAGAAATACGGGCAGCTATACGTCAAGGGCACGATTGCGGCGAAGAGTTACGTCGGTCAGGACAAGCCCGTCGCCAACATCGATGTGTGGAACATCCTCGTCGCCTCCGACAAGATGAGCGATCAAATGGCTTACAACATCGTCAAGACGCTGTTCGAGAAAAAAGCGGACCTCGTTGCCGTCCATAAAGAAGCGGAAAACATCGATCTCAAGAACCAATCGGTTCCCACGCCGGTGCCATTCCATCCCGGCGCAAAGAAGTATCTCGAGGAGCGCGGCGTCAAACTACAGTGACGTCGTGATTTCGCGGGCTTCAATCATCGATCTCATCCGCAACTTACGATGAGTACACCGACGCCGCATCCGGCTCCAGTTGTGGTCGAGGGCGCGGTGTCGGACGAGCAGCTCAGGCGCGCCGAAGCATTCATCGAAGAGGAAGAAGGCGCAGTCAGCCGCTTCCGCGGGTGGCTGGGCCATGCGACGACGATTCTGCTCGTCGCAATGAGCCTGTTTCACTTATACGCGGCGCTGGAGATCGTGCAGGCGCAGGTGCTGCGTCCCGTCCATGTCGGCTTCGTCCTGCTCCTCGTTTTCCTGCTGTTTCCGATTGCTCCCCGGTATCGCAATCGCCTGATGTGGTGGGACATCGTCTGTGCCGCGCTCGGAGTCGCGACGATCGTCTATTTGCTGCAAGGCGGCGACGATTTCTGGGACCGAAGCGTTACGCCAACGTTGACAGACATTGGGTTCGGCGTCGCGTTCGTCCTGCTGGTGCTGGAAGCGTGTCGCCGGACATCCGGGTGGATTATCGCGATCGTCGTGACGAGCTTTCTCGTCTACGCGTTCGTGGGTCCCTGGCTGCCGGGCCAATGGCAACACCGTGGCTATGACATCGCGAGTATGTCGGGATTCCTCTATCAGACGCTCGAAGGAATTTTCGGCACCGCGGTCGATGTCTCCTCGTCGCTGATCATCCTGTTCACCATCTACGGTGCGTTCCTGCAGCAATCAGGCGCGGGCAAATTTTTCCTGGACTTCAGCTTCGCGGCGATGGGCGGCAAGCACGCCGGTGCCGGACGCACGGTGGTGCTCGCTTCATTCCTGCTGGGCGGCCCGTCAGGCTCTGGTGTTGCGACGACGGTCACGATCGGCTCGGTGGCTTGGCCGATGCTGGCGCGTTCAGGCTACGGCAAGGAGGCGGCCGGCGGGTTGCTGGCGGCGGGCGGGCTCGGCGCCATCATTTCGCCACCGGTGCTGGGGGCCGCGGCGTTCCTGATCGCGGAATTCCTGAAGATCAGCTACCTCGACGTGATCCTGATGGCGACGGTTCCCACGGTGCTCTATTACCTCTCGTTGTTCATCATGGTCGAGCTCGATGTGCGTAAGTTCGGCATGCCAGATATCGTGATTGAGCACGCGCAATCGCTGTGGCAGCTTACGCGCCGCTATTGGTTCCATTTCGTCTCGCTCCTTGCGATCGTTGGATTTTTGGTGTTGGGTTTTTCGCCCGTGATCTCGGTGTTTTGGGCAACGGTCGTAACGTTCGTCGTCAGCTTCCTCAACCGCGAAACCGCGATGGGGCCGCGCAAAGTCGTCACTGCGTTAAAGGATGGATCGCTGCAAGTGCTGAGCGTCGCGGCGACCTGCGCTGCGGCCGGGATCATCGTCGGTGTCGTCGCCAAAACAGGACTCGGCCTCAAGTTCAGCGCGATTGTTATCGAGTATGCAGGCGGCAATCTATTTCTCACCGCGCTGTACACGTCGTTGATCGTCTGGGTCGTCGGGCTCGCGGTGCCTGTGACGGCCAGCTACATCATCTGCGCGGTCATTGCAGCACCCGCACTGATCAAGCTCGGTGTACCGGATTTCGCCGCGCATATGTTCATCTTCTATTACGCGGTGCTCTCCGAGGTGTCCCCACCTACGGCGCTATCGCCGTTCGCTGCCGCCGCCATCACCGGCGGCGATCCCTACAAAACGACGATGCAGGCATGGAAATACACGCTGCCCGCTTTTGTTGTGCCCTTCGTGTTCGTTCTCGACCCTGCCGGCGTCGGTCTGTTGCTGAAGGCCCCGCCGGACGGCTCGTGGCTTACCGTCGCATGGATTGCATTGACTGCATGCCTCGGAATCGGTGCTCTCGCCACCGGCACGCAAGGGTGGTTGCTGCGCCGCTGCGGCGTCGCGGAGCGCTGTATTTTGATTGCATGCGGCCTCGCACTGGTTTATCCCGCACCAGCGAGCGATCTCATCGGCATCTTCGGCGTGGCGGTGGTGCTCGCCTGGCAGATATTGCGCCGGCCTTTGCCGGCAACCCCGTGAGCGAGCACATCAAGCGTGCTCGCCGGTGATTCATGAGTCGGTCATTTGATCAGGCCGACTTCCTTGTAATACTTTTCGGCGCCGGGGTGCAGCGGAACGGGCATGCCCTCGACCGCACGCTTCAAGTCAATTGCCTTCCCCGCAGAATGTGCCGCGGCGAGTGCGTCGAGGTAGGTCCAAAACACCTTGGTCATCCCGTACACAGTGTCATCGCTGACGCCCTCGTGCGTCACGAGATAATTTTGCACAGCAATCACGGGAACGTCGGTCGACTGTCCGCGATACGTATTTGCCGGGATCGTCGCCGGCAAATAAACCGAGTCGTCGATCTTCTGGATGACTTCCGGCGGTATCGGCACGACGACGATGTCGACCGATGCGGCGAGATCGCGCAATCCCGATACACCGGGAGCTGCCGACTGCAATGTGGCGTCGATCTGGCGGTCCTTTATCAATTCGACGGATTCACCAAAGGGAAGAAATTCGACTTTGGCGAAATCCTTGTAAGCAAGACCCGCGGCCTTGAAGATCGTTCGTGCGTTAAGCTCGATCGGCGACTTCGGCGCGCCGACCGAGATCCTCTTGCCTTTCAAATCTGCAAGCACCTTGATGCCGCTGTCGGCCCGTGCAACGATCTGGATGTGGCTCGGATAGATTGCTGCGATTCCGCGCAGCTTTCGGAACGGCGCCTTGAAGCCGGCGTCTTCGCTGCCTTTCCACGCATCGGACAGCGAGTCGCCCAACGCGAATGCGACTTCGCCGCGGCCTGCTTCTAACATGTTCAGGTTTTCGACCGACCCTTTGGTCGTCTGCACCGACGTCTTGACGCCGGGCATCGACTTGCCGATTGCGTTGCCGAGCGCCGTGCCGAGCGGATAATAGGCACTGCTGCCTCCGCCGGTCAGCACGTTGATGATCGCTTCGGCCGCGAGTGTCGGGTGCGCGGCGAGCAACAAAAACAGCATCACGACGATCGACAGCCTTTGTTTCGGCACCATCGGTTAGTCCTCTTCGATCGATTCAACGGCACAGTGCCGTTGGTACTTGGGCGCCGACCTCGGCAAGACGCCGGTGATATTGCGGTGATTGTAGAGCAACGTTGGAGCGCTGGCTTCGAGTGATCGAGCACCGAATGCGCAAGATCGACAACCTGTTCAGCCGATACGGCGAATCGCATCGCAATCCCACGAATAAGGCGATCCATTGGCTCTGCGTGCCGCTCATCACGTGGAGCCTGCTCGCGGCATTGTGGGCATGGACGCCGATCGCCGCCTATGTGCTGATCGCGCTTGCTGTCGCCTTCTATGTCTCGCTCTCGTTGCCGATCGCGATCGGCATGCTGGTGGT
>WNGI01000541.1_pt1 | contig 28196 bp, 25 predicted proteins | sample 5400621 | NCBI WGS metagenome assembly WNGI01 (sample SAMN13153374, study PRJNA577476) | soil metagenome | isolation source: 20 cm soil or saprolite under Garry oak tree replicate 1 | place: USA:California | collected 2016-06-15
GGCGGCGGTTCGGTCGACTCCGCCCATCGGAGGAACTCCGCGGTCAGGCGGGACTTCCCGACCCCAGCATCGCCGTACACCGTGACGAGATGTGGGCGCCGCTCCCGGACGACCCGCTCGTGGATGCTCCGGAGGAGGTCGAGCTCCGAGCTCCGTCCGACCATCGGCGCCGACAGTCCCGGTACCCCCCTCGATCCGAGGCCCGTCTCCTCGATCAGCCGGAGGGCCCGCACCCGCTCGCGCTTGCCCTTCAGCTCGTGGAGCCCTCGATCGTCGAACGAGAAGCCTCGGACGGCATCGGCGGTGCGTTGCGAGACGAAGATCGTTCCCGGGTCCGCGACACCCTGGAGCCGGGCCGCCGCATTCACCGCGTCGCCCGTCACCATCGCCTCGCCCGGCCCAGGGCTCGTCGCGGCGAGGACCTCGCCGGTGTTGACCCCGACACGGATCTGCAGTGAGACGTCGTACCCGCGCTCGAGGTCTCCGTTCAGCTCGTCGAGTCGCCGCATCATCCGCAGGGCGGCCCTCAGCGCGCGCTCGGGATCGTCCTCGTGCGCTGCCGGCACACCGAACGCCGCCATCACCGCATCGCCGATGAACTTCTCGACCGTTCCGCCCTCGCCCTCGATCTCCTCGCGCATCGCGTTCCCGTACGACTGCATCACTTCCCGGAACCGCTCCGGATCCAGTCGTTCGCCGAGCGCCGTGGACCCCGTGACATCGGCGAACAGGACCGTCACGACCTTGCGTTCTTGACCGGCGTTCGGGGAGGTCGTGGCCGTCCCGCACGAAGGACAGAAGCGAGCGTCCGCGGGGAGCGGGGAGCCGCAGGAGACGCATGCGGTCATGAGGGCGGTGCCGCATGTCGCGCAGAAGCGAGCACCGGCAGCGTTCTCGGACCCGCACGCGAGGCAAGCCGCCACGGGCGGAGTGTATGGCAGGGTACGCTCCGCGACGATGGACGTGTCCAGGCTGGTTCGCGAGCCGACCAGGTTGCGGATCCGCTTCTTCTCGTCCGCGTCCGATTCGGCGAGGGCACGCCGTCCGACCGACGTGGTGCTCGTCGTGCTGTCGCTCGTCACGATCGGCGTCGCCTCGTTGGTGAACGAGGGGACGAGTGCGTTCGAGGCTGCGCTCACGTCGTTCGTGACCGCGCTGCCCGGGCTGCTCGGCTGGTTCTGGGAGAGCTGCGACGCGTTGGTGGGGGCGTGGGCGGTCGTCCTTGCGGGCGCGGCCCTGTTCGCACACGGCCGTCGCTCGCTCTTCAGGGATCAGTTCCTCGCGGTCGCCCTGGCGGCCGCGGCCGGCGCCCTCCTGATCCGCGATGGAGCCAGTCTCCTGGACGGGATGACCGCTTCGGGACCGCCGCCGATCTTCCCCGGGATCCGCCTCGCGTTGGCGGCCGCCGTGATCGCGACGACGAGCCCACATCTGGGGCGGCCGGTCCGGCGGATCGGGAGATGGCTCGTCCCCCTGGCGTCCCTCTCTGCCATCGCCCTCGGCGTCGCCTCGCCGATCGGTGTCGTCACCGGTCTGGCGATCGGATACGGCTCGGCAGCCCTCGTGCATCTGGTCTTCGGTTCGCCCGGGGGACGTCCGACGCCCCAAGAGGTGGTGTCGGCGCTCCTCGACCTTGGGATCGAGACGAACGCGGTGAAGGACGGAGCGCTTGGAGCGCGCGGTGTCGCGGTGATGGATGCGGCGGCCCTCGACGGTCGCTCCCTGCAGATCAAGGTGTATGGACGCGACGCCTGGGACGGGCAACTGCTGAATTCGATCTGGTCGTACCTCTGGTACCGCGACGAGGCGCCGAGCCTGACGCTCAGTCGGCTCCAACAGGTGGAGCACGAAGCCTTCCTGACACTCCTCGCCGAGCGAGCCGGCGTGCCGGTGCTCCCGGTGGTCGCCGCGGGGACGGCGGAGGAGGACGCGATCCTCGTCGTGGAGACGCGGGGGCGCTTCTTGGCGGAGGTCGGCGCGGGCGAGGTGAGCGACGTCCTGGTCGAGGACCTCTGGCGGTCGGTCGCTCGGATGCACGAGGCGGGTATCGCGCACGGGAGCCTCGACGCCCTCCACCTCTCGGTCCTTGCCGACGCCACGGGGGCGATCGGCGGGTTCGGCGGCGCCAACGCGGCGGCCACGCAGGCACAGATCGGGGCGGATCGAGCGCAATCGCTCGTCACCACGGCGCTCCTCGTCGGTGACGACCGGGCTCTGTCGGCGGCGATCGCCGCGATCGGCCCGGGCCCGCTCGCGGAAGCACTCCCGTTCATCCAGAGCGCAGCACTCACCCGAACGACTCGTCGGGCCCTGAAGCACGCCGATACCGAACTCGACGCCCTCAGGGAGCGGGTCGCCGACGCGACGGGAGCCGAGCAACCCAAGCTCGAGCCGCTCCGCCGGGTCACGTGGGGCTCGCTCCTCGTCGTCGGGCTCCTGCTCTTCGGCGCCTTCGCGATCGTGTCTGCCTTCTCGAGCGTTGGGATCAGCACCCTCACGTCGGAGCTCTCGAACGCAGACAGCGGGTGGATCTGGGTGGCTCTGCTCGTCTCGCCGCTCGTGCAGGTTGCCGAGGCGTTCTCGACCATCGGCGCCTGTCCTCGCCCACTTCGCCTCGGTCCGGTGATCGGCCTGCAGTTCGCGATCCGCTTCATCGCCCTGGCCGTGCCGAGCTCGGCCGCACGCATCGCACTCAACGTCCGTTTCTTCCAACGAGCCGGACTCGCGACGTCACCCGCCATCGCCGTCGGACTCGTCGACAGCGTCGCCGGGTTCGTCGTGCAGATCCTTCTCCTCCTCGTCATCTGGCTCGCCGGACTCGCGTCCCTGCAGATCTCCACGAGCGGACTCTCCCTCGACATCAGTAGCCAGGTCATCGTCGCGGTCGTGATCCTCGTCGTGGTCGGTCTCGCCGTGGCCGTGTTCGTTCCGCGCGTGCGTCGGATGATCGCTCCGCGCCTGGCGGAGGCCGGGGACGCGATCCGCGTCCTGCGTTCGCCGACCAAGGTGTTCGAGCTGTTCGCGGGGAACCTGGTGGCGCAAGTCATCCTGGCGGTCGTCTTGGGGATCTGTTTGCGCGCGTTCGGGCAACATGCATCGCTGGCGGAGCTGATCCTCGTCAACACGCTCGCGAGTCTGCTCGCGGGTGTCTTGCCGATCCCGGGCGGGATCGGGGTCATGGAAGCCGCGATCAGCGGTGGACTCGTCGCGGTCGGGATCCCCGAGAGCGCCGCGGTCGCCGCGGCGATCGCATTCCGCCTCGTGACCTTCTACCTGCCGCCGATCTGGGGCGTGGTCGCGATGCGGATCCTGCGGCGCCGCGCTTACATCTGACCCGCCATCGCGGATCGGCCGCCCGTGCACCGGTGAGCGAGCCTTCGCTCGCTACACTCGCGCGCATGGAGGTCCCGGAGAAGCCGTCGCTCGATGGTCTGGAAGCGAAGTGGGGGGAATGGTGGGAGACCGCGGGCATCTTCCGCTTCGACCGGTCGAAGACGCGCGAGGAGATCTTCGCGATCGATACGCCGCCCCCGACCGTGAGCGGAAGCCTCCACGTCGGACACGTCATGTCGTACACGCACACCGACCTGATCGCTCGATATCAACGGATGCGCGGCAAGGAGGTCTTCTACCCGATCGGCTGGGACGACAACGGCCTCGCGACCGAGCGACGCGTGCAGAACTACTTCGGGGTCCGATGCGACCCCACGCTGCCGTACGATCCCGCGTTCGACGTCGCCGCCCTGGAGCGGCCGGACGAGGCCGACCCGGTCGCGGTCAGCCGTCGGAACTTCATCGAGCTCTGCGATCGGCTCACGGTCGAGGATGAGAAGGCGTTCGAGGAGCTGTTCCGGCGGGCCGGTTGGTCGGTCGACTGGACCCACTCCTACACGACGATCGGTGAGCGGTCGCGCCGCCTCTCCCAACGGGCGTTCTTGCATCTCGTCGCCAAGGACGTCGCGTACACGGCGGAGGCCCCCACCATGTGGGACGTCGACTTCAACACGGCGGTCGCGCAGGCGGAGATCGAGGATCGCGAGCAAGCGGGTCTGTACCATCGCATCGCGTTCGATCGCGAAGACGGCGAGACGCTGGAGATCGAGACCTCTCGGCCGGAGCTGCTCCCAGCCTGCGTGGCGCTCGTCGCGCACCCCGGGGACGCGCGGTACGCGGCCCTCATGGGCACGACCGTCCTGACGCCGCTGTTCCGCGTGCCGGTGCCCGTGGTCGCGCACGAGCTCGCCGACCCGGAGAAGGGCACCGGCATCGCGATGGTCTGCACGTTCGGCGATCTCACCGACGTCACGTGGTGGCGCGAGCTCGGCTTGCCCCTGCGCGTCGTGGTCGAGAAGGACGGCACGATCGGTCCTCGGACGTTCGGCGGACCAGGATGGGAGTCTCGCGATCCCGGCGCCGCGAACGCGGCGATGGAACGGCTCGCCGGACGCACGGTCAAGCGGGCGCGCGGCGAAGCCGTCGAGATGCTCCGAGAAGCGGGCTCGCTCCTCGGTGAGCCCCAACCGATCCGACACGCCGTGAAGTTCTACGAGAAGGGGGAGCGACCGCTCGAGATCATCACCAGCCGGCAGTGGTTCGTGCCGATCCTTCGCTTCCAGGATCAGCTGCTCGCGCGCGGCGAGGAGCTCTCATGGCATCCCGCCCACATGGGGACTCGTTACCGCTCCTGGGTGGAGAACTTGAACCAGGACTGGTGCATCAGCCGGCAGCGGTTCTTCGGGGTCCCCTTCCCCGTGTGGTATCGCCTTGACGAACAGGGGCTCCCTCGCTACGAGGACCCGCTCTACGCCGATGAAGGTGCGCTCCCGATCGATCCCCAAGAGGACGTGCCCCCGGGGTTCACGTCGGAACAGCGCGGTATCCCCGGCGGCTTCACCGGGGATCCGGATGTGATGGACACGTGGGCGACGTCCTCGCTGACGCCACAGATCGCTGCGAAGTGGGAGGAGGACCCCGACCTGTTCGGGCGGCTGTTCCCGATGGACCTGCGGCCGCAAGCCCACGACATCATCCGGACCTGGCTCTTCTACACGGTCTTCCGTTCGGAGATCGAGCACGGATCGCTGCCGTGGTGGAACGCAGCGATCAGCGGTTTCGTCCTGGACCCGGATCGCAAGAAGATGTCGAAGTCCAAAGGGAACGTGGTCGTGCCGACCGAGGTCTTCGAGCGACATTCCGCCGATGCCGTCCGGTACTGGGCCGGGCGGGCGCGCCTCGGGATCGACGCCGCCTTCGACGAGAAGCAGATGAAGGACGGGCGCCGGCTCGCGATCAAGGTCTTGAACGCGTCGAAGTTCACGCTGGGGATCGAAGCCGAGAGCACGAGCGTCACCGACCCGTTCGACCTCGCGATGCTCGCGTCGCTCCGCCGGACGGTGGGGGCCGCGACCGAAGCGCTCGACGCGTACGAGCACGCGAAAGCGCTCGAGGTCACGGAACGGTTCTTCTGGGGCTTCACCGACGACTACCTCGAGCTCGTCAAGCAGCGGGCGTACGGCGTGCGAGGGCCGGAGGCGGCCGGCTCGGCGGTGGGGACGCTCCGCACCGCCCTGGACGTCCTGCTGCGCGCGTTCGCTCCGTTCCTGCCGTACGCGACCGAGGAGGTCTGGTCCTGGTGGCGCGAAGGCTCCGTGCACCGGAGCCCGTGGCCGGTGCCGGATGACCTTCCCGAGGGCGGCGATCCCGAGGTCTATGAGGTCGCCGCCGACGTCCTCACGGCGGTGCGCAGGACGAAGGCGCTCGCGAAGCTGTCGCTCCGTGCGCGCGTGCGGCGCGTGATCGTCCGCGACACGCGCGAACGCCTGGCGAAGCTCGCGTTCGCAGAGGCCGATCTGTGTGAGGCGGGGAACATCGGGAAGATCGAGCTGATCGGGTCGGACGAGGCGTCCATCGAGGTCGAGCTCGATACCGACGAACCGTGATGCGGTTCTCGGACGCCGTGAGCCGGCTGAACGCGCGCCAGCCCGAGCACATGCCGGGTCCGTCGTTGGACCGGATCCGCGAGGTCGCCGGGCTGCTCGACGAACCGCAACTGACGTATCCCTCGATCCACATCACGGGGACGAACGGGAAGACCACGGCCGCCCGGGTGGCGGCGTCGGTGGCATGTGCGCATGGGATCACCGTCGGTCTCTACACGTCGCCGCACCTCCTATCGGTCACCGAGCGGCTGTCGATCTGTGGGCAGGACATCACGGAGGCGGAGTTCGCCCGGGAATGGGAGCACCTCGAACCGTTCCTCCAGCTCGTGGACGGACGCGGGTTCGGTGAGGTGACGTACTTCGAGGCCGTCACCGCCCTCGCGTACCTCTGGTTCGCCGACAAGCCCGTCGGACTCGGGGTCTTCGAGGTCGGGTTGGGCGGAACGTGGGATGCGACCAACCTCGTGGACGGGGAGATCGCGGTCGTTACCCCGATCGGGATGGATCACGTCGCCGAGTTGGGCCCGACCCTCGAGGACATCGCGGGGGAGAAAGCGGGCATCCTCAAGCCGGGCGCCACGGCGGTGTTCCGGGAGCAAGACAACGCCGCGGCGGCGGTGCTGGCGGGGCGTGCTGCCGAGGTCGGAAGCACGCCCCTGTGGGAGGGCGAGGACTGGGAGGTCGAGGAACGCCTGCTCGCCGTCGGCGGGCAGGCGTTCCGTCTCCGCGGGCTTCACGCGACGTACGAGGACCTCTACCTGCCGCTGTTCGGTGACTACGCCGTACACAACGCGGCCGCCGGGATCGTCGCGGTCGAGGCGCTCACCGGCCAGCCGTTGCACGACGACACGTTGCGCGAGGGTCTGGCCGTCGTGCAGAGCCCGGGGCGGCTCGAGATCGCCGCGCTCGAGCCGTCGGTGATCTTGGACGGTGCGCACAATCCGGCCGGAGCGGCGGCCCTCGCCGAGGCGATGCGCGAGTCCTTCCGGTGGCAGCGTCTGCATCTGGTGCTCGCCCTGAGCGCGAACAAGGATCTCGCGGGCATCTGCGCGCCGCTCGCCCCGCTCGCCGACGAGGCGTACGTGGCCAGGAACGACAGCGTGCGGAGCGCCGATCCCGACGCCGTCGCGGCCGCGCTGGGCCGTCCCGCGGCGCGGTTCGGGTCGGTCGCCGAGGCGCTCGCCGCCGCGCGGGCTGCGGCAGACCCGGCCGACGTCGTCCTCGTGACCGGATCGCTGTTCACGGTCGCCGACGCGAAGCGAGCTCTGGCCGCGCGATGAGCGGCCGCTAGACTGACGCGACCATGGCCACCGAGTCGACCCTGCTGATCGTGAAACCGGACGGCGTTCGCCGCGGCCTCGTCGGCGAGATCCTGCGGCGGGTCGAGGCGAAGGGCCTCACGATCGACGCACTCGAGCTCCGCGTGATCGATCGGGCGACGGCGGAGGAGCACTACGGCGAGCACCGCGACAAGCCGTTCTTCGGTGAGCTCGTCGACTTCATCACGGGTGGGCCGGTCGTTGTCGGGAAGCTCTCGGGCGAGCAGGCGATCGTCTGCTGGCGGACGCTGATGGGCCCGACCGATCCGGTGGACGCTCCGCCCGGTTCGATCCGCGGCGACTACGCGACCGTGATCGGCGAGAACATCGTGCACGGGTCGGACTCGCCGGAGTCCGCGGCCCGCGAGCTGAAGCTCTTCTTCGACGGCTGATCCCCGAACCGGTGACCGGACTCGAGGAAGCGTTCGAGCGGATCGGCCGCGCCGCGGAGCTCGATCTCCCGCTCACGCACGCGCCGGGTCTCGCGCTTGCCGTCACCGACGGCAGCGAGACGCTCGGCGCCGTCGTCCGCGGCTTCGCCGACGTCGCATCGGGCCGCCCGATCGGGCCCGACACGCGGTTCCAGATCGGATCGATCTCGAAGTCCTTCGCGGCGCTCTGCATCCTGCAAGAAGAGGCGAAGGGGACCGTCGCGCTCGACGTTTCCGTGAACGAGCTCCTCCCGTGGCTCGAGCTGCCCGAGCCGTTCGGTCCGATCACGCTCCATCACCTCATGACCCACACGAGTGGGTTGATGAGCGGCGTCGAGCTCGGACCGTGGGGGGTCGGTGACGCGCTTCTGGCGCGCTCGCACCCGCCGACGTTCACACCCGGCGAGCGGTTCTCGTACTCGAACCTCGGCTACAAGCTGGTGGGGCACGTGCTCGAGCGCGTCACCGGGATGCCGGTCCATGAGGTGCTCCATGATCGGATCCTCGGGCCGCTCGGGATGACCAGGTCCGTCGGCGCGATCCTCGAAGAGGATCGCGCCGACGCCGCCGTTGGGTACGAGCCACTCCTCTCGGACCGGCCGCCGCACCTCCAGAGTCAGCTCGCGCCCGCCGTCTGGCAGGTCTCGAACGTGGCGGACGGCTCGATCGTCTCGACCGTTGCAGACCTCTGCGCGTATGCGCGCGTCGTCCTCGGCGGTGGGCGGGGTGCCTCGGGCACGCTCCTCGAGCCCGATCGCTTCGAACGCTGGATCGGCCCGTACGCGGATGCCGAGGAGCGGGGCGCGCGCTACGGGTACGGGTGGAACGTCGTCGAGCTCGACGGTCGTCGGACGATCCGGCACGACGGCGGGACGTTGGGGTTCAACACGTTCCTCGCGATCCGCCCGGACGACGATCTCGCGGTGGCGATCTGTCTGAACGGGTACGGGATGCGCGACACCCTCGGGGCGTACGCGCTCAGCGTCGTCTCCGCGGCGGTCGGCGCGCGACCGCTTCCCGACCCTCCGATCCCCGAGCCACCTCAGCTGGTTGCCGACGCCGCCTCCATCGCCGGCCGCTTCGTGAGCGGCGATCGCACGATCGAGCTGGAGGCGGCCGAAGGCGGGCTCGTGCTGCGATCCGGTCCGCTCCGCGTGCGGCTCGAGCGGTGGCCCGAGGAGGTCGACACCTTCGCCGTCCCGCATCCGGCCTTCGAGCGACACCTGCTGCGCCTCGCGCGCGACCCGGCGGGGGCGGTGCGCGGCGTGAGCCACGGTCCGCGGTGGTACGGCCGGGAAGGCGGCCCCCCCGACGCGGAGCCGTCCGCGAGTGCTTGGGATGCCTTCGCCGGTCTCTACCGGTCGGATGCGCCGTGGGTCAAGGCGATCAGGGTCTACGAACGGCGTGGGCGGCTGCTGGCGACGTGGCCCTCGGACGGCGACGAGTCCGAGTTGACGCCGCTGCCTCATGGGTGGCTCGCCGTCGGCGACCCTGCGCTCCCGCGACGAGTTCGGTTCCTGGACGTGGTCGACGGCCGCGCGCAGACGATGGAGTACAACGGGGCCGTCCTCACGCGGTCCTTCGACGGCTGATCAGCTCAGCGCGCGGAACGCGATGCAGGCGTTCTGACCGCCGAACCCGAAAGAGTTGGAAAGGGCGAGCGTCACGTCCAACTCCCGAGCCTCGTTCGGGACGACGTCCAGGTCGCAGTCGGGATCCGGTGTCTCGTAGTGGATCGTCGGGGGAACGATCCCGTTCGTGATCGCGAGCGCGCAGACCGCCCCTTCGACGGCGCCTGCGGCGCCGAGCATGTGGCCGGTCATCGACTTCGTCGATGACACGGCCACACGATGGGCGACGTCCTCGCCGAGCGCCGCCTTGATCGCCACCGTCTCCGCGGCGTCGTTGAGGGGCGTGGACGTTCCGTGAGCGTTGATGTACGAGACGTCTTCGGGTCGCGCGCCGGCGTCGCGGAGCGCCCAGCGCATCGCGAGCGTCGCGCCGCCCCCCTTGGGGTCCGGAGCGGTGATGTGGTAGGCGTCGTCCGATGCGCCGTACCCGGCCACCTCGCAGTAGACGCGCACGCCGCGGGCCTTCGCGTGCTCCTCGGATTCGAGGATCAACGTCGCCGCCCCTTCCGAGAGGACGAACCCGCTGCGGGCGGCGTCGAAGGGCCGCGAGGCGGTCTCGGGGTCGGGGTTCTTCGTCAACGCGGTCATCTGGGCGAAGGCGGCGACCGTCAGCGGGACGGTCGCGGCCTCCGAGCCCCCGACCACGCACAGGTCGAGGTATCCATCTCGGATCAGGCGCATCCCCTCACCGATCGCGGTGTTCGACGACGCACACGCGGAGAGCGTGGCCATGTTGTGGCCCGTGAGCCCGTATCGCATCGCGATGTGTCCGGCAGCCGCGTTCGCCATGAGCATCGGGACCATGAAGGGCGACACCCGCCCGGGTCCCTTCTCGAGCAGCACGGAGTGCTGTGTGAGCAGTGTCTGGATCCCGCCGATCCCGGTCCCGAAGATGCAGCCGCCACGCTCGGACACGACCTCCGGCGTGGCCGCGTCCGCCCAGGCGAGCGAAGCCGATGCCAGCGCGAACTGGACGAACCGGTCGGTGCGGCGCGCTTCCTTCGTCTCCAGGTACGCGGACGGGTCGAACCCATCGACCTCGCCCGCGACCTTGACCGACAGGTCCTCCGAGGGGAACTGGGTGATCCGGCGGACCCCGTTGCGGCCCGAGGTCATCCCTTCCCAGAAGTCGTCCACGCCGGTTCCGATCGGCGTGACGGCGCCGATCCCGGTGACGACGACCCGCGGGCGTTGGCTCATGGTTCCGTGCGCCTCCGCGCTCAGCTGACGCCGAGCTTGGTCGCGACGAGGTCGACCGCCTGACCCACCGTCTTCACCGACTCCATCTCATCCTCGGGGATCTCGATGCTCCACTCCTCTTCGAGCGCGAGCACGGCCTCGACGAGGTCGAGTGAATCGGCGTTCAGGTCCTCCTGGAACCGGGCGTCGGGGACGACTTGCGCCTCGTCCACCGCGAGCTGCTCCGCGAGCACCTTCTTCACCCGGGTCTCGATCTCTGCACGATCGGTCATCGATACGTTCCTCCTGGTTCTGGTTCTGGACTCGGTCTCGGTCGTGGCTGGTCAGCCTATCCGCTAGGCGGTCAATCCGCCGTCGACGGGGATCACCGTGCCGTTCACGTACGAGGCCTCCTCGGACATCAGGAACCGGACGACCGCCGCCACCTCCTCGAAGCGAGCAGCACGGTGCAGCGGCGTCTGGTCGATGTAGTAGGCGCGCATCTCCTCGGTGAGATGCGACGTCATGTCCGTGTCGAGCAACCCGGGGCACAGCGCGTTGACCGTGACGCCCTTGGAGGCCATCTCTCGTGCGAGCGACTTCGTGAGGCCGACGAGGCCGGACTTGGTGGCGGCGTAGACGGTCTGACCGGCGTTGCCGTGGATCGCGACCGCGCTCGACATGTTGACGATCCGCCCCCACTTCTCGCGCAGCATCCCGCGGAGCGCCGCCTGCGAGCAGAGGAACGAGCCGCGGAGGTTCGTCGCCATCGTCTGCTCGTACACGTCCATCGGGTACTTGATCAGCAGGCCGTCGCGCGACATCCCGGCGTTGTTCACGAGGCCGGTGACGTTCCCGACCTCGTCGGTCACGCGGCGGAACGCCTCCTGGACGCTTGCCTCGTCGGTGACGTCGAGGACGACCGCGAGGCCCTGCGTCCCGGCAGCCGTCAGCGCCTCAGCCGTCTCCTTCGCGTCTTTCTCGCTCGACCGGTATCCGATCGCGACGGTCCAGCCGGCCTCCGCGAGCGCGACCGCGCACGCGCGGCCGATCCCGCGCGACCCACCGGTGACGACGGCGATCTTCGCCGTCACGACATGATCCCGGGCATCGTCCAACGGATCGCGGTCGCGCCCCACGTGAGTCCGGCGCCGAATGACGTGAACAGCACGAGATCGCCCTCGTGGATGCGCCCGGCGCGGTAGGCCCGATCGAGCGCGATCGGGATGGACGCGGCGCTCGTGTTCCCAACCTCGGCGACATCGACGACCGCTCGCTCCAGCGGGATCCCCAGGCGTTCGGCGACGGCGACCATGATGCGCGCGTTGGCTTGGTGCGGGATCAGCAGGTCGACGTCGTCGGGGGAGTGTCCGTTCTTCTCGAGGACCTCGCGACAGGACGCCGCCATCTCGGTCACCGCCCGCTTGAACACCTCGCGGCCGTTCGGCATCTGGACCCGGTGTCGCGAGGCCGCCACGGTCTGCGGGGACGCCGGCTCGCGCGAGCCGCCGGCGGGAACGAGCAGGATCTCGGCGGCGGTGCCGTCCGCTCCGAGCACCGTCCCTTCGATCCCCGGCCGATCGCTCGCCTGGATCACGGTCGCGCCCGCACCGTCACCGAACAGCACGCAGGTCTGCCGATCGCTGAAGTCGAGGATCCGGCTGAACACCTCGGCACCGATCAACAAGACCGTGTCGGCCGTCCCAGACTCGACGAATGCCGTGGCGGTGGCCAGACCGTAGGAGAAGCCTGCGCACGCGGCGTTCACGTCGAAGGCCGGGCACGAGAGCCCGAGCTTCTCCTGGACCCACACCGCGGTCGCCGGGAACGGGGTATCCCCGGTGACGCTGGCGCACACGATCATGTCGAGCTGTTCCGCGGGGATCCCGGCCGTCCGAAGCGCGATCCGCGCGGCCTCGACAGCGAGATCCGAGGTCACGACGCCATCGTCGGCGAAATGGCGTGCCTCGATGCCGGTGCGGCTTCGGATCCACTCGTCGGTCGTGTCGACCTGGGCCTCGAACCACGTATTGGGGACCACGCGGGGAGGGAGCGACGAGCCAACGCCGGTGATGGTGGCGTGTCTGCTCACGGCCACCGAGGATATCGGAAGGGCAGCACGGTGGCTGCGCGATCAGGTGGCCGCGACGGCGCTCCGGGCGGCGTCGGGCGAGCCGGCCGCCACCGCTCGCACCGACGGGTCGATGCGCTTCATCAGCTTGGTAAGGACCTCGCCGGGTCCCGCCTCGATGAAGGTCGTCGCTCCGACCTCGGCCAGCGAGCGGATGCCCGTGTCCCAACGGACCGGCGATACCAATTGCATCGCGAGGAGCTCCCGCAGGCGTCCGGCGGCCGTGACGAGCTCGCCGGTGACGTTCTCGGCGATCGCCATGCGGGGATCTCTGATCTCGATCGCGTCCAGCGCCTCGTTGACGGCGGGCAACGCCGGCCGCATCAGCTCGCTATGGAACGCCCCCGCAACCCCGAGTCGCACGGTTCGGACCTTGCGCTCGGCGGCGAGCGCTTCGAGCCGCTCGATCGCGGGGATCGAGCCGCTCGCCACGACCTGGACGGGGGAGTTCTCGTTCGCGACGACGAGGACCCCGTCCCTGCGGACCTCGGCGCAGAGCTGCTCGGCATCGGCGGAGCCGATGCCGAGCAGCGCCGTCATCCCGCCCGGCTGGTCTTCGCCTGCACGCTGCATCGCCACGCCTCGGATCACGACGAGCTCGAGCGCATCGCGGAACGACATCGCGCCGCCGGCGACCAGGGCGGCGAACTCTCCGAGCGAATGCCCCGCCATGCCGATGGGATCGACCGCGGCGTCGTGTCGCATCACCTCGAAAGCTGCGACGTCGCATGCGAGCAAGGCCGGCTGCACGAACTCCGTCGTAGCGAGCGCGTCCTCGTCGTGACACCCGGCGACGACGTCCCGGCCCATCGCCTCCGATGCTTCATCGAGCACTGCTTTCCCTGCCGGATCGGATGCCCAGCGATCCGCCATCCCGGCGAACTGCGACCCCTGCCCCGGGAACACGACCGCGTACGCCATGCCCAGCAGCGTAACGGGCGGCCACCGGTCGCGGAGGGTGCAGGTCGCGGAGGGTGCAGGTCGCGACGGGGTCAGGTCGCGCGCCTGACGACGCGCCGCGAGCGGGGCCTCGTTGCCGCTGGACCGGTGCCGATCGCGGCGACGGCGCCAGCGCGACCTGCACCCCGAGCGCAGCCCCACGGTGTGGCGGCCCTATGCCTTTCCCGTCCCGCGGTTGCCAGCTTCCGTCCCGGCCTGTTGAATGAGCGCGCGCAAAAACCCATGGCCGAAAGGGTTCACCATCCATCTTCCCCCACGTCCCGTTCCCAGGGAACGGAGGGGGTTCTCGGGTTCCTTGGTCGCGATATGGCGGTCGACCTCGGGACCGCGAACACGCTCGTCTACGTTCGCGGTCGCGGGGTGGTCCTGAACGAGCCGTCCGTCGTCGCGATCAACACCCTTACCGGCGCCATCCTGGCCGTGGGCGCTGAAGCCAAACGCATGATCGGGCGCACCCCGAGCCATATCCAGGCCGTCCGCCCATTGAAGGACGGCGTGATCGCGGATTTCGACGTCACGGAGAAGATGCTGCGGTACTTCATCCAACGGGTGCACAAGCGGCGGTTGCTGGCGAAACCACGCGTCGTCGTGTGCGTCCCCTCCGGGATCACCGGCGTGGAGCAACGCGCCGTCGAGGAAGCGACGATCGCCGCGGGCAGCCGTCGCGCGTACATCATCGAGGAACCGATGGCGGCGGCGATCGGCGCCGGTCTCCCGATCCACGAGCCGACGGGGAACATGATCGTCGACATCGGCGGGGGAACGACCGAGGTCGCGGTGATCTCCCTCGGCGGGATCGTCACGTCGACGAGTATCCGGATCGGCGGAGACGAGCTGGACGAGGCGATCATCCAGCACGTCAAGAAGGAGTATTCGCTGCTGCTCGGCGAACGCACGTCCGAGGCGATCAAGCTCGCGATCGCGTCGGTCTTCCCCACGCCGGACGAGCTGGTCGCCGAGATCAAGGGACGCGACCTGGTTTCGGGCCTTCCGAAGACGATCACGATCAGCGCGGAGGAGATCCGTCGCGCGATCGAGGAGCCCGTGAACGCCATCATCGACGCCATCAAGACGACGCTCGACCGGACGCCGCCCGAGCTCGCAGCAGACATCATGGATCGGGGGATCGTCCTCACCGGGGGCGGCGCGCTCTTGCGGGGTCTCGACAAGCGGCTCCGCCACGAGACCGGCATGCCGGTCCGGATCTCCGACACACCGCTGCAGGCGGTGGTGCTCGGCTCAGGGAAGTGCCTCGAGGAGTTCGAGGTTCTGCAGCGCGTCCTGGTGAGCCCGAGCAGCCGGCGGTAGACCGGCGTGGTCACGCGATCACGCCCCCGCAGCACGCGGCTGCTCGTCATCGCGCTCGTTTCGATCTCGCTCGCGATCATCACGCTCGACTATCGGGAAGGCGACGCAGGCCCGCTGGCCGAAGCGGGTCGTTGGACACAGACCGTGATGGCTCCTCTGCAGCAGGGTGTCTCAACGGTCACGCGCCCGATCGGCGACTTCTTCTCCGGCCTGGCACACCTGCCCTCGCTGGAGCGAGACAACGCTGATCTGCGAGGGCAGGTCGCCGACCTCCAGACCCAGATCGCGGGGGCCGGCGACATCCAGGACCGACTCCGGACGCTCGAGGACCTGTTACACCTGAAGCAGACCCTCGACCCCACGGGCATCCCGGCCGTCGTGATCGCGAATGGGGTTTCGAACTTCGAATGGACGATCACGATCAGCGCGGGCTCGGACGACGGTGTGGCGGTCGGTCAGCCGGTCGTCGCCGGATCGGCGACGTCACCCCGCCTGGTGGGCCGCGTCGTCACCGTCACGTCGGGCTCCGCCGATGTGCAGCTCCTGATCGATCAGAACTTCGCGGTCGCGGGGCGCCTCAGCACGACCCGCGCGACCGGACTGGTCCGCGGCCGGGGCGAGCAGGATCCCCGCATGGACGGCATCCCCCAGGACACGCAGATCTCGCTCGACGGCGACCAGCCCGTCCAGGTGTTCACCGTGAGCTACGAGATCAACGGCCAGCAAGGCCGGTACCCGCCGGGGATCTTGATCGGCGAGGTCGCGAGCGTGATCCAGAGCACCAATGCGCTCGAGACAGCGGTCACCGTTCGACCGGCGGTCGACTTCTCCGCGCTCGAGTACGTCCTCGTCTACAAGACCGATCAGGGCCAGGGAGGCTCGACGGGGTGATCCGCAGGGTCCTCGCGATCGCCGCGGTGGTGGTGACGGCGCTGCTCTTGCAATCCACCGTCTTCGGACAGCTCCGTCTGCTGGGCGTTCGACCCGAGCTGCTCTATCTCGTGACGATTGCGATCGCTCTGCTCGAGGGCCCGAACGAGGGTGCGACCGTCGGATTCGCGAGCGGCCTCGCGCAAGACTTCCTGATGAACGAACCGAAGGGACTGACCGCGCTCACGCTCACGCTCCTCGGCTACTCGGTGGGGATGTTCCGGCAGTTCATCGTGTCGCCGTCGCCGCTCGTGCCGACCATCGTCGTGGCCGTCGGGACGGCGGCGGGCCTGGCGTTCTACGAGGTCGTGTCGGTGCTGCTCGGGAACTTCCACGAGCAAGCGGCATACGGCGTTCGCGTTGCCCTGCTGTCGGCTCTGTACAACGCCGTCCTCACACCGATCCTTTACCCCCTCCTGCGACGCATCACCGAGGGATCCCGACCTCGGAGGGTGGTGCGGTTCTAGATGGACAAGATGTCGTCCAGGATCAAGGTGCTGGCGCTGCTGGTGGCGTTGATGTTCGTCGCGCTCTCGACCCGGCTGTGGTTCCTCCAGGTCCTCGCGACCACCCAGTTCCAGCAGGAGGCCCGGGACAACAGCGTCCGGTTCGTGTACACGGAACCGTTGCGCGGCCTGATGTACGACGACCGGGGCCGTCCGCTGGTCGAGAATCAGGAGAGCCTCGAGGTCCGCGTGAACCGTGACGCGATGGGGAGCCAGGCCGAGGCGGTCGTCTACCGGTTGGCGCACCTCCTGAACGTCCCCGTTCGCGAGCTCGTGGCTCGCCTGCAGGACAAGCGGTACTACTCGTTCCAGCCGATCCCCGTCGCGGAGTTCGTCCAGCCGCACGTGCGTGACTACATCGCCGAGTACCAAGAGCTGTTCCCGGGCGTCGAGGTGGTCCCGACCTCGGTGCGCGCGTATCCGCAGGGGCGCTCCGCGGCGCATATCCTCGGATACCTCGGGCCGATCTTCGCCGGTGAGTACGACCGGTTGAAGGACAAGGGCTACCAGCAGTCCGATGTGATCGGGCGGTCGGGCTTGGAACAGGTGTACGAGCGGTTCCTGAGGGGCACCCAAGGCGTCCAGAAGTTCATCGTGAACTCCGACGGAGAGACGATCCGTGCCCTCGGCGTGAAGGATCCGACGGCCGGGAATGATCTGCACCTCACCGTGGACCTCCGGATCCAGCGCGCTGCCGAACGCGAGCTGGCGGATGAGCTGGCGCGGGCTCGCAGCGGTCACGACATCAACGGACTGCCGCTGAAGGCCAATGCCGGAGCGGTGATCGTGATGGACGCGCAGACGGGCGCGATCAAGGCCATGGCGTCGCTCCCGAGCTACGACCCTCGTTGGTTGGTGCAGGGGCTCACGAAGACTCAGGCGAGCTACTTGTACAAGAGCGCCGCGGCCCCATCCCTCAACCGGGCGATCCAGCTGGGGTACGTGCCCGGCTCGACGTTCAAGCCGATCACCGCCCTCGCGGCGTTGAAAGAAGGGTTCGCCACGCTCGGCGGCTACTACCCGTGTGATGCGACGTACACCCATCCCGGCGACACGTCGGGAACCGTCTTCCACAATTGGACGACCGCGAACCTCGGCACGATGAGCCTCGCGAAGGCGATCAGCATCTCCTGCGACACCGTGTTCGACCGCTTCGGGTCGGACTTCTACTTCCGCTACGTCCAGAACCAGCTCTCCGACAACGGGCTGCTACTCCAGAATGACCTGCGCGGGTTCGGCTTCGGAGCGCCGACGGGGATCGACCTGCCGTCGGAGGGATCCGGCCTCGTCCCCGACCCAGCGTGGGCGAAGACGCAACCCGCCCTGTTCCCGGACGGTTGGGTCCCCGGCGGCGACATCCTGACGATGATCGGCTCCACGTACGTGATGGCGACGCCCCTGCAGCTCGCCCAGGCATACTCGGCGATCGCGAACGGCGGGCACCTGTGCCGCCCCCACGTGGTCGACCAGGTGGTCGCTCCCGATGGGGCCGTCGTCAAGCAGGCGGAGGATCATTGCAGCCGCACGCTCCCGTACACGCCGAGCGAGCTGGCCTACGTCCGTGGAGCGTTGGGCTCGGTGATCACCTCGGGGACGGCACAGTGCTCGTTCAACGGGTTCCCGACCTCCCAGGTGTGGGTCGGCGGGAAGACCGGGACGGCCGAGCGTCCGCCGCACCAGGACACGTCGTGGTTCGCGGCGATGGCCGGGGAGAACCCGAACGCGCCGAAGTACGTCGTGATCGCGATGGTGGAGCAGGGGGGCTTCGGCGCGGAGGCCGCCGCTCCCATCGCCCGGCACGTGATCGAGGACATCTACCACCTGCCGAACAACCATCAGGGCGGCTGCGCCGTGGGAGACCGCTGATGGACATGGTGGCGGGGCGCGTCTGGGCCGACGAGCGCCGGCCGATCCGCCATGTCGATTGGTTCCTGCTCGTGCTCACGGGAGCCCTCGTCGTCGTCGGACTCTTCCTTCTGTATTCGGCGACGGCCTCGACCCTTCGCGGTGAGAGCCTCGATCCCTTCGTGCGGGTGAAGAAGCAGGCGATCACGGCGATCCTTGGGCTCGTCATCGTGTTGGTGATCACGACGTTCGACTATCGCTTCTTCAAGGTGTACGCGGGGTTCATCTACCTCGCGACGCTCGCCGCGCTCGTGCTCGTCAAGGTCCCCGGGATCGGTGCGACGGACACCACCGGGACCGCGCAGCGCTGGTTCTCGGTCGCCGGCTTCCAGATCACCCCGTCGGAGGTCGCGAAGCTCTCGGTGATCGTGATGCTCGCAGCGGTCCTCTCCGAACTGCGGACGCCGGAACCCACCCTCTCGGACCTCGTGAAGGTCCTCGCCGTCGCGGCCGTCCCGCTGGTCCTCGTGTTCCTCCAGCCGGACATCGGCACGTCGATCGCGCTCGCGGCGATCGTCGTCGGGATGCTCGTGGTCGCGGGGACGAGGTTGAAGCACCTCCTCATGCTCACCGCGGCCGGCTTCATCTTGATCTTCCTCACGTTCCAGCTCGGCGTGATCAAGGACTTCCAGCGGGAACGGCTCACGGCGTTCCTCGACCGCACGAACGCTCCCCAGGATGCCCGGTACAACCTCGACCAATCACTGATCGCGGTCGGGTCGGGGGGATTGACGGGCGTGGGCTACCTGAAGGGAACGCAGACGAACCTCGACTACGTGCCGGAGCAGCACACCGACTTCATCTTCACCGTGGCGGGGGAGGAGTTCGGGTTCGTCGGTGCGATGTTCGTCCTGCTCCTGTACGCCCTGATCCTCTGGCGCGCGATCCGGATCGCGACCTTATCGAAGGATCCGTTCGGCACCCTGGTGGCGGCCGGCATCGCGTCGATGTTCGCGATCCAGATGTTCGTCAACGTCGGGATGGTGATCGGGATCATGCCGATCACCGGCATCCCGTTGCCGTTCCTGTCGTACGGAGGATCCTCGATCCTCGTGAGCTTCACCGCGATCGGGATGCTCGAGAGCATCCACATGCGCCGGTTCAGTTAGCTGAGCGCGGCGATCCGCGGCGGGAGCTCGGTGATGACGCCCGGCCCACCCGCGACGGACCAGAGGAAGATGGTGCCATCGACGCCGGTCGATTCGAGGATCACGTCGCCGTCCATCGCGCGTGCCGAGAGCCTGGCGAGGCTGAGTCCCAGGCCGATCCCCGGGTGGGTGCGCGTGTGGAGCTCCTGCGCCTGTTCGAGCGGCTCGAAGATCCGCGGGATGGCGTCGGGTTCGATGCCCTGTCCGCGGTCGATCACCCGGACCTGCGGGATGCCGTCATCGTTGGAGACGCGGATCACGACCTGCGTCGTGTCCGGCGAGAACGCCAACGCGTTCTCGACCAGCTCCTCGAGGATCCGGATGCCGGCGGTCCGGTTCAGCGCCGTCATCACCGGCGCGAGCGGGGCCTCGACGCGGATCCGCGGATCACGCGTCCCGACCTCCTTCGCGAGCTCCGTCACGTTGGCCCATTCCGTCAGCCCCGCCTCGATCGCCGCCTCGAACCGGCGGACGAGCCGAGCGAGCCCCTCGGTGCGGAGCACGAGCGTGTCGAGGACCTCGTCGAGCTGCTCCTCGTCGAGCCCCCCACGGCGAAGCGTCTGGGCGAGGCCCAGGAGGACGGTCACGGGGGTACGGAGCTCATGACCAACCCGGCCGATCAGCTGTTGCCGGCGTGCCCCGCGCTCGAGCAGCGCTTCCTGCGCGATCTCCAGCTGCCGCGTCCGCCTTCGCTCGCGTTCGAGCGCCTCGAGCAACTGCTCGATCACGGTCGGCGTGACGTCTGGTGAAAGGAGTGCGCCCCCGCTCGCGGCACGCCGGACCGCGTGGATGATCTCGTCGCCCTCTGAATCCTTGAGGACGTAGCCCGACGCTCCCGCGACCAACATCTCGCGCACGGCGCGCTCCTCCTCGAGCCCGGTAAGCGCCACGACCTCGAGCGAGGGGTGCAGGGCCTTCAGTCGGCGCGTGGTCTCGATCCCGTCCATCTGCGGCATGCGGATGTCCATCAGGACGACGTCGGGTCCCAGCTCGTTGACGAGCTCGATCGCCTCGATGCCGTTCGACGCCTCACCGACGACCTCGAGGTCCTCGCCGCCGAGGAGCGCAGCGAGCGAACCCCGGAAGCCGTCGTTGTCGTCGACCACGAGGACCCGAACGCGACCGGACAGGGGAAGGGTGCCCTGAGGCATGTGCAGAGGGTGCGCCGAGAGACGGGCTCCCGGTATCCGACCGTCGTAGGGTTCCTTCGAGGGACACGCCTGTGGGCCGGATGGCCCAGGCCCTCGTCCCGACGGGCCACCGGAGATAGCCCGTCGGCTTGGAGCGACGGCGCCGAACCCGCTGCTATCCTGGGAGCAGACGTGCCCGCCGTGACCGGATCCAACCGGTGGCGGCGGGATCAAGGAAGTCGAGGAGGCGCGCGACCGCGCCCGAGCGGCCCAGACGAGGCCGCCGCGTAGGGCCGCAGCGCCGGGAGAAGGTACGTACCGGGTGCACGACGTCATTCGCAGCACGCGCAACAGATGCAGCGTGAGCGGACCCACAGCAACGTCTTGCGGCGCAGTCAGTTGGCTGTGCTCCGATATCGGCTTTTCCGGCGCACGCCCCCTCGCATCGAGCGAAGGGAGCATCACATGGACCACGACATCGATGTCGAGGGCCGAGCGGCGTCCGTGACGCCAACCCCCGATGAGGGGACCAGCACCTCATCGCCTGCCGAGCAGGCACCCACCCGGACCTCCGCGTCCCGCCGCCGTCGCCGGGGTGGACGCGGACGGGGCCGAGGCCGGTCGGGGGCCGCGGCCGCATCCGCCACGAACGATTCATCCGGCGACGTCGCGACGACGCCGGCCGAGACGTCCGACGGATCGGCCGTCCTCCGGGCCGAGGCCGGCGCGCCGTCCGAGTCCGGTGGGCAGGCTGAGACGGGCGGAACCTCGAAGCCGAAGTCACCACAGCGGTCCGGGCAGCCCCGGAGACGGAAGCCCGCCGGATCCACGGCGACCACCGCGACGACCGGGGATCCGTCGGCGACGACGGGCTCTCCGGAGCCCCCCGTCTCCGACGACGGCGCGGAGCCCGCAGAGACGGGCGCCGCAGCTGACGGCTCGACGACCCCAGCGAAGAAGCGCAGACGGCGTCGCGGCGGCCGGGGCCGAAGCAGGAAGCCGGCCGGGGCCGCTTCGGCCGACGCCGAGGCCGACGACGCGCCGGTGATCGATCCGGTCGACGCCCAGCGGGACGACGCCGAACCGGACGCGGACGCAGCCGCGAAGCCCCCCGCCCGACGTCGCAGGCGCTCCTCTTCGAGCCGCGCCGACGACCCTCAGCGCGCCACCAAAGCCCCGACCGGTCCGACGGCTCCCGCCGAGCCGGGCGCGCCGCAGCCGGCCCGGTCCCGACCCGCGAAGGCGAAGACGATCGAGGAGCAGGTGGCCGCCGGGGGTCCGACCCGCGGGATCCGCACGACGCGGAGCCGCACGGGACGCGAGGGCCGACGTCGCCGGGAGCCACAGCCGACGCCCCCGCGCGTGACAGACAAGCTCATGGTGATCACCGAGCACGGCGACCGCGACCAGATCGCGGTGCTCGAGGAAGACGTCTTGGTCCAGCACTACGTGACGCGCGCCGGGGCCACCTCGATGGTGGGCAACATCTACCTGGGTCGCGTGCAGAACGTCCTTCCCGGCATGGAGGCGGCGTTCGTCGACGTGGGTCGCGGTCGCAACGGCGTCCTGTACGCGGGCGAGGTCAACTACTCGCCGGAAGACATCGAGGGAGCCGCACCGCGCATCGAACAACTCCTGAAACCGGGACAGGCGGTCATGGTCCAGGTGACGAAGGACCCGATGGGCGGCAAGGGCGCTCGGCTCACCGCCAACCTGAGCCTCGCGGGACGCTACCTCGTGCTCGCGCCGAACCAAGATCTCCAAGGCATCAGCCGGCGGCTCCCGGATGAAGCCCGCAAGCGACTCAAGACCCTCCTCAAGCGGGTGAAGCCGCCGGAGCACGGCGTGATCGTGCGGACCGCGGCCGAGTCCGCGACCGAGGACGCGCTCGAGGCGGATCTCCGACGGCTACTGGCTATCTGGGATCAGATCCAGTCGAAGGCGACGAGGGGTAAGGCGCCTACGGTGCTCTACGAGGAGCCGGAACTCACGGTTCGGGTCGTCCGCGACCTCTTCACCGACGAGGAGTACCGGGGACTCGTGACCGATTCGCAGCGGGTGCACGGGCTCGTCGTTGACTACCTCCGCGAGGTCGCGCCCGATCTGGCCGAGAAGGTCACGCTGCACACGGGCCCACTCCCGGCGTTCGAGGCCTACCGGATCGTCGAGCAGATCCACAAGGCGCTCGATCGCAAGGTGTGGCTGCCCTCGGGCGGCTACCTCATCATCGAGCGCACGGAGGCGATGACGATCGTCGACGTCAACACCGGCAAGAGCGTCGGCAAGACGAACCTCGAGGCGACGGTCGTCAACACGAACCTGGAAGCGGCTCGGGAGGTCGCCCGTCAGCTCCGGCTCCGCGACATCGGCGGCATCATCGTGATCGACTTCATCGACATGCTCCTCGAGAAGAACAAGAAGCAGGTCGAGGACACGATGCGGGATGCGCTGGCGATCGACAAGACACGATCGCAGGTGTTCGAGATCGGCCCGCTCGGCTTGATGCAGGTGACACGCAAGCGGGTATCCTCGGGCCTGGTCGAATCGTTCTCCCAGATCTGCCCCACGTGCGAAGGCCGGGGCATCATCCTCACCTACGACGTTGACTGAGAGGATCGTCTGACGATGTATGCGGTGATCAAGACCGGCGGCAAACAGCACAAGGTCCAAGCCGGCGACGTGATCGAGGTCGAGAAGCTGGTCGGCGCGGACGAGACCGTCACGTTCACGCCGCTGCTCGTCGTGGATGACGACGGCAAGACCCACGCCGGCCCCGCTGCCTCGAAGGCGACCGTCACCGCGAAGCCCCTGGGAGACAAGAAGGGCGACAAGGTCAAGGTCTTCAAGTACCGCCCGAAGAGTGGCTACGCGAAGAAGACCGGACACCGTCAGCAGCTCACGCTGCTGCAGATCGAGACCGTCGAGCTCGGTTAGGCCGCGGCGGAGACGGCTGGTAGCCTGGGGACCTCATGGCGCACAAGAAGGGCGGCGGCTCGTCCCGGAACGGCCGGGACTCCACGTCGAAACGGCTCGGCGTGAAAGCCTACGGCGGCCAGACGGTCACCGCCGGCTCGATCATCGTGCGTCAGCGGGGGACGAAGATCCATCCCGGCGACGGCGTCGGCAAGGGCGGCGACGATACGTTGTTCGCCACGCGCGAGGGCGTCGTCGACTACCGACAGTCTCGGGGTCGGAGATACGCGACCGTGACGGCCGCACCGGCCTAAGACGGCTCGCTCCGCGCCTGCTTCATCGCCGCCTTGATCTGCGACACCAACGCATCGCGTCGATCCTTCAACGACGTCGACGTCGCGGCGAGGTACCGCGTGTTATCCCGGCGCTGGCGCCACCGCCCGCTCCGGCGCCACGTCGTGGCGGCCCTGAGGTCGGGGATGTCCGGCGGTCCACTTCCTCCCGGAGCGAGTGTTCCCAGCGGGGGCGGCCGCGTCAGGTAGAAGGCGGTCTGACGCCGTTCGTCGCGGAAGCGCCATCCGAGCGTGAAGACGGGGGACCCGAGCACGCGCTTGACGTTTACGATGTCGATGAACGGGAAGCGCGTCGTCTCCGGTGAGCCGGCATCCACGAAGACGAGCTCCCACTCGTCGGCTGACAGGATCCCCTCGGTCTCGTCGGTGGGCGCACGGTCGAGGTGCACCATCCACACGGTCGTCGGTTCGATCACGGGTCCATCTTCTCGGCGACGCCGTCGTGCGACCACCTACGCTATCCGGGATGTTCACCGACGAGTGCACGGTCTTCGTGGAGGCGGGGCGGGGTGGGAACGGGTCCGCGTCGCTGCATTCCGAGCCGTACAAGCCGCGTGGTGGCCCCGACGGGGGGAACGGCGGCCGCGGAGGATCGATCGTCTTCGAGGTGGCCCGCGGGATCCACGATCTCTCCTGGTTGGCGGATCATCCGCATCAGCGGGCGCGGCCGGGCGGATCGGGTCGATCCTCCCGGCGCGACGGGGCCTCCGCGAAAGACCTGGTGATCCAGGTTCCCGACGGCACCATGGTGTTCGACGAGGACGGGCCTCTTGCCGACCTCGTGGGAGAAGGAGCCCGGGTGGTCGTTGCGCGCGGGGGCAGAGGTGGGCGTGGGAACGCCCAGCTCGCCACCGCGCGGAACCGTGTGCCTCGGGTCGCCGAGCCCGGTGAGGCAGGGGAGACCAAGCGTCTCCAGGTCGAGCTGCGGACCGTGGCCGATATCGGGCTCGTAGGACTCCCGAACGCCGGCAAGTCGACGTTGCTGTCCCGACTGACGGCCGCCACGCCGAAGATCGCCGACTATCCCTTCACGACGCTCACGCCGAACCTCGGCGTCGCCGAGACCGGGGAGGGGCGGGCGGTGGTCGCCGACGTGCCCGGGTTGATCGAGGGCGCGCACCAGGGGAGGGGCCTCGGACATCGGTTCCTCAAACACATCGTCCGGTGTCGCGCGTTGGTGCTCGTCGTGGATCTCTCGAGCCCCGACCCGGACGCGGACCTCGCCGTCCTTCGCACGGAGCTCGGGAGCTACGACCAGACGCTCGTCACCCGGCCGTCGATCGTCGTGGGCACGAAGGCGGATCTGGTCGACGATCCGCCGGCGGCCTCGGCGAGGCTGCAGCCAGACGCGCTCGCGGTTTCCGCGATCACCGGGGCGGGGCTCGAGGAGCTCCGCGAGCGCGTGAACGCCCTCGCGAGCGAGGCCGCCGCCTCCGAGCCCGAGCGGAGCACGCACGTCGTGCTCCGTCCCGGCCGGCCGCGGTTCGCTGTCAAGCGCGATGAGCGAGGGACGTGGCACGTGGAGGGTCGAAGCGTCGAGCGCTGGGTCCTCGAGACCGACCTCGATGACGCGGACGAACTGGCGAAGCTGCAGCGCAACCTTCGCCGCGAAGGTGTCTTCCGGGTGCTCGAGGCATCCGGGGTCGCCGAGGGCGACGATGTCGAGATCCGGGGCCTCGTCTTCGCGTTCGTTCCCGACACCGAGGAGGGGGGCCGATGAACGATCCCCAGCTCGAGTCGATGCTCCTGGAGGAGGATCGGGGATGGCGCCGGCTCCACGTGTTGCTGCGGAGCATCCCGACCCATCGGCTGGACGAGCCGACGGTGACCCCGGAGGGATGGTCGCCGAAGGACGTGATGTTCCACATCGGCGCGTGGTTGGCGGAAGCGGCGCGGCAGCTCGACCGCATGCGCGAGGGCACGTACCGGCAGCAGGAAAACACCGTCGAGGAGCTGAACCGCGCGTGGTTCGCGTTGTCGCGGACGCTCGACGTCCCGACCGCGCGCGCCGAGCTCGAGTCCGCGCGTGTGATCGCTCGCGACGCGTTGGGTGCGCTCCCGACGCTGACGACCGACGCCCGCGGATGGTTCGAGGAATCGGCATGGCTCCACTACGCCGAACACGTCGTCGACCTCGAACGATGGCTCAGCGCCTGATCGGCCGGGCGCGGGGCCGGCGGTAGGATTCCGCTCGATGGGGAGACGTCTGGGCGTCATGGGCGGCACGTTCGACCCCATCCATTACGGCCACCTCGTGACGGCCGAGGAAGCGCTGCACCAGTTCGAGTTGGATGAGGTCGTCTTCGTGCCGACCGGCCAACCCTGGATGAAGGAGCACGACATCGTCTCGCCACCCGAGGACCGTTATCTGATGACGGTGATCGCCACGGCGTCCAACCCTCGCTTCTCGGTGTCGCGGGTGGAGGTTGATCGCGAAGGGCCGACGTACACGATCGACACCTTGCGGGCGATGAAGGAGATCTCCGATGCCGACCTGTACTTCATCACGGGCGCCGACGCGGTCCTCGAGATCTTCCAATGGAAGGATCCGTCGGAGCTGTTCGCGATGGCGCATTTCATCGCCGCAACCCGACCCGGCTACGACATCGCAGCGCTCGAGGAGCAGGTGCCCGGACACGACGGCATCAGCAACATGAGCATCCCGGCGCTCGCCATCTCTTCGACCGACATCCGCGCCCGGGTCGCGCGTGGACAGCCGATCCGGTACCTCGTGCCCGAGGGAGTCGTCAGCTACGTCGGGAAGGTGGGGCTCTACCGGTGAGCCTGGGGCTGGGCGACGGTCCGGTGCGGCCGTCGCGCACCACGAGAGCCGACGCGTCGCTCCGCCGTCGCCGGATGTACGCGGTCGTGGCTGTGCTGGTCGTGGTGGCGCTCGGGCTGGCCGCCTGGGCGCGCCTGGGATATGGGGGAACGACCGCAGGGTCGTCACCGACCGCGACCGACTCGACGGGTCAGCGAGGCCGGGGCCCCTCGGAGCTGTTGGCCTTCTCCGTCACCGGCGCGCCGAGCGCCCTGCTCGCTGTGGTCGGGACCGGCGGCGGGCAGCCACCCGCCGGTTTCGTGCTTCCGCCGGGGATGACCGTGATCGTCCCGGGCCAGGGGGAGACACCGACGGAACAGGTCCAGGCATTGCCCGGTGATCCGATGCGGATCAGCGTGTCGAACGCGGTGGGGGTGTGGGTGCCCCATTACGCGGTCATGAACCTCAACGGGTTCGGCGACACCATCGATCAGGTGGGGGGCCTCACCGTGAACCTGGCGGACGTCTACACGGTAGGGGGGGCGGTCCTCGGTCCTGGCCGGACGCACATGTCCGGCAACCAGGTCGTGACGTTCCTCTACGAGCAAGCGGAGGACACGGCGATCCGCTGGTCCTCGGTCCTGGAGGCGTTCCTGAAGGCGGCGCCGGCCATCCCGCAGGGCGACCTGACGGAGACCGATGATCCGGCCGGCGCCGCCGCCGTCCTCGGCGCCGCGAGCGGCGCCGAGGTGCAGGTGGCGCCCACGAAGGTCGTGGGCGCCACCGCGATCGTCCCGGCGCAACCAGACTTCGATGACTTGGTCGGGAGGCTGTTCGGAGCACCGCCTCCGGTCCGCGCCTTCGTGCAGAACGGGAACGGCAGTCCGGGGATCGGCGAGGCGGTCGCGCGCGACCTCCTGCCGCAGGGATTCCGGATCGTGTTGAGCGGGAACGCCGAGTCGTTCAACCACGACACGACCGTCATCACGGCGATCGGCGCAGACCATCTCGATGACGCTAACCGCGCGAAAGACGCGCTGGGGGTCGGGGTGGTTCGGGAGAGCCAGGTACCATCGGGGCTGGCAGACGTGACGATCGTGGTGGGGAGCGACTTCAAGGGATGACGATGGCCGGGCAGGGGAGCGACGTGCTACCCCCGAGCAGGGACGTCGCCATCGCGGCAGCCCGAGCGTCGTCGGACAAGCAGGCAGACGACATCGTCATCCTGGACGTCCACGAGCTCATCGTGATCACCGACTTCTTCGTGATCTGCTCCGCGAGCACCCAGCGGCAGGTCAAGACCGTGATCGAAAGCATCGAGGATCGGGTCCGAGAACGGCTGGGAGTCCGCCCGGTCCGACGGGAAGGCGAAGCCGGCGCGGGGTGGTGGCTCCTCGACTACGTCGATGTCGTCGTTCATGTGTTCGGAACCGAGGAACGCTCGTACTACGACCTCGAGCGGCTGTGGAGCGACGCGCCACGGGTGGGTTGGGAGGACGGATCCGAGGCCGCCTCCGCCGGGTAGACTTCCCCGGCTTCGGGCCCATAGCTCAGCTGGTAGAGCGCATGGCTGGCAGCCATGAGGTCGGGGGTTCGAATCCCCCTGGGTCCACTTCGGCGCTGGGCCCAGCGTTCGACTTCCCTAGGTAGCG
>WNGI01001392.1_pt1 | contig 28185 bp, 26 predicted proteins | sample 5400621 | NCBI WGS metagenome assembly WNGI01 (sample SAMN13153374, study PRJNA577476) | soil metagenome | isolation source: 20 cm soil or saprolite under Garry oak tree replicate 1 | place: USA:California | collected 2016-06-15
CATTCCCGCACCATGGGCGGCGCATGGATACCGATCACCGAAGGCGACGCCAAGTCGAAATAGCAGGCTGATTTCAGGGGAAACGCGCGATGGCCTCGACGAACCCGCAAATCAAATCCGGCAGTTATCGCGCCGACATGGACGAGGCCGAGCGGGCATCCCGCGATGAGATCATGGCACTGCAGGTAAAGCGCCTCGCCTGGACGCTGAGGCATGCCTACGACAACGTCGCACATTACAAAAATTCTTTCGACAAGGCCGGCGTCCACCCCGCCGACTTCAAGAGCCACGCCGATCTCGCCAGGTTTCCGTTCACGGTGAAGACCGACCTGCGCGACAATTACCCCTTCAACATGTTCGCGGTGCCACGTGAGAAACTGGTGCGCGTCCACGCCTCTTCCGGCACCACCGGCAAACCGATCGTGGTCGGATACACCAGGGCCGATATCGACATCTGGTCCGATGTGATGGCGCGCTCGATCCGCGCCGCCGGCGGCCGCACCGGCATGATCATCCACAACGCCTATGGCTATGGCCTGTTCACCGGCGGGCTCGGCGTGCATTACGGCGCCGAGCGACTCGGCTGCACCGTGGTGCCGGTCTCCGGCGGCATGACCGAACGGCAGGTGCAACTGATCGACGACTTCAAGCCCGACATCATCACGGTGACGCCGAGCTACATGCTGGCGATATCGGACGAATTCAAGCGCAGGGGTCTCGACCCCCGTCGATCGTCCCTGAAATTCGGCATCTTCGGCGCCGAGCCGTGGACCAATGCGATGCGCGTCGAGATCGAGCAGACCTTCGACATGGACGCGACCGACATCTACGGCCTCTCCGAGGTGATCGGCCCCGGCGTCGCGCAGGAATGCGTGGAGACCAAGGACGGCCTGCACATCTGGGAGGATCATTTCTATCCGGAAGTGATCGACCCCGAGACCGGCGCGGTGCTGGCCGACGGCGAAAGGGGCGAGCTGGTCTTTACGTCGCTGACCAAGGAAGCGTTTCCGATCATCCGCTACCGCACCCGCGACCTGACGAGGCTGTTGCCGGGCACGGCGCGGCCGGGGATGCGGCGCATGGAGAAGGTCACCGGGCGCTCCGACGACATGATCATCCTGCGCGGTGTCAACGTATTTCCGACCCAGATCGAGGAAGTGCTGCTCGCGACCGACTGGTGCGGCGGACATTTCATCATCGAACTGACGCGCGAGGGACGGATGGACGAGATGACAGTGCTGGCGGAAGCGCGCCCCGAGAGCTGGGATGGCAGCGGGCTGGTCGAACACGCCGAGCGGGTCACGACCTTCATCAAGAACACCATCGGCATCAGTACGCGCGTCAAGGCGGTGGCGCCGGAAACGCTGGAACGCTCGCTCGGCAAGGCAAAGCGGGTGTTCGACAAGCGGCCGAAGGGGTAAACATCAGACCACAGCCGATCGGGAGGAGATCATGACCAACAGTCCCTCACGCCGCGATATCCTGATATCATCGACTGCGCTCGCCGCCGCTGCGGTGTTCCCTTCCCTCGGATTTGTGAGTACCGCAATGGCCGATTCCAGTTCGCCCACCGCCGCCGAGATCGTCGCGGCGATCCGCAACAAGAAGATGACCGCCGTCGGCGCCGTACAGGCCGCACTGGAACGCGCCGAGCAATTGAAAGACCTCAACGCATTCATCATCCTGAACAAGGATGGCGCACTGGCGGCGGCAGCGAAGGTCGACTCCGGCGAGAAGACCGGCGCCCTCGCCGGCCTCCCGATCGTCGTCAAGGACAACATCAACACCGCTGACATGCCGACAACGGCCGGCACGCCGGCGCTGCAGAATGCGCGGCCGACCGGGAACGCGCCGTCGCTGCAAAAATTGCTGGACGCCGGCGCCATCATGATCGGCAAGACCAACATGCATGAACTCGCATTCGGGATCACCAGCACTAATTTGTCGCCGTTCGCAGGGCCGGTGAAAAATCCCTATGACAAGACCCGGATTCCCGGTGGCTCCTCGGGCGGAACGGCGGCAGCCGTCGCGGCGCGCATCGTTAGCTGTGGCCTCGGATCCGATACTGGCGGCTCGACCCGGGTGCCGGCGGCGCTGACCGGCACCGTTGGACTGCGGCCATCTGTCGGCAATGGCGGCCCCGAGCGGCGCTACGACGATGCCAATCTGGTGGTCCCGATCAGTCACACCCGCGACACCATCGGTCCGATGGGCCGCACCGTCGCGGACGTGGCTCTGCTCGATTCCGTCATCACTGGCACCGCGACGGCCCAGGCAGAGCCATTGCGCGGCAAACGGCTCGGCATCCCCGCATCGTTCTGGAGCGGGCTCGATCGCGATGTCGAGGTGATCGCCAAGGCGGCGCGCGAAAAGCTGGCGGAGGCCGGTGTCGTGCTGGTCGATGCCGATATGGCCGGACTGTTCGAGCAGAACGCCAAGGTGCAAGGCATCCGGCATCGAAGCCATCACGCTCGCCGACATCGCCGGCAAGATCGCCAGCCCCGACGTCGCGGGCGCGTTTGGCGCCATCACCGCGGACGCCTTCGGCGCTGCCTATCCGGATGCGATTAGGGTGCAGCGGCCGGCGTTGCAGAAGATTTATGAAGCGTATTTCCGCGACAACAATCTGGACGGCATCCTGTTTCCGACCACGATTGCGCCGGCACCTGTTATCGATACGGAAAAGGGGTCAAGCGAGATGTCGATCAACGGCGATAAACCCGTGCCGACCTTCGACACCATGATCCGCAACACCGATCCCGGCAGCAATGCCGGTATTCCCGGCCTGTCACTGTTCGCGGGCATGACGCCGGGCGGCCTGCCGGTCGGACTCGAGATCGATGGTCGCCTCGGCAGCGACACAAAACTGCTCGGGCTCGGGCTTTCGATCGAAGGCATTTTGGGTGCGGCACCGCCGCCGAAGGGGTGATTATTTGACCCTCATGGTGAGGAGGCGCTCTTGCGCCGTCTCGAACCATGAGACCCAGGTGGTGGTCTCATCCTTCGAGACGCGCGCAAGTGCGCGCTCCTCAGGATGAGGCACCTAAACATGGTCGTAATCCACCGCGACCTTGTCCGACACCGGCCGCGCCTGGCAGGTCAGGATAAACCCCGCCTTGAGTTCCCACGGCTCCAGCGAATAGTTCACTTCCATCTGGGCCTCACCCTCGACGAGCTTGGCGCGGCAGGTCGAGCACATGCCGCCCTTGCAGGCGAACGGCAGATCCATGCCGGCGCGCAAGGCCGCATCGAGGATCGCTTCGCCCTCGGCGACCGGCACCTCGCGGCGCTTGCCGTCGATGATCAGCGCGGCAAGCGCCTTGGGCGGCGCGCTGGTCGCCACCACCGCTTTGGGGCGCGGCTTGCCGCCGAACTCCGACACAAAGCGCTCGACATGAATGCGATCGTCGGCAATGCCGATATCCTGGCAGGTCGCTTCGATATCCTCGCTCATCCCAACGGGGCCGCAGATGAAGACGTGATCGACGCTTGCCGCCGGCACCAGCGAGCGCAACAGCACCCTCACCTTCTCGCCGTCGAGCCGGCCGTGCAGGATCGGGATGTCCTGCTCCTCGCCCGATATCACATGAAACAGCGAGAGCCGCTGCATGAAGCGATCTTTCAGTTCCTCCAACTCTTCGAGGAACAGCATCCCGCCGGTGGAACGATTGCCGTAGAACAGGAAGAACCGGCCGTCCGGCTCGCGCGCCAGCACGCCCTTGACGATAGAGAGGATCGGCGTGATGCCAGAGCCGGCGGCGAAGCCGACATAGGTCCGCGCCTGGCCGGGCGCTGATGCTATGCCGAAGCGGCCGGTCGGCGTCATGACATCGAGCTCGTCGCCGGCTTTCAGCTCATCGGCGGCCCAGCTCGAGAACGCGCCGCCATCGACCTTCTTCACCGCGATGCGCAATTCGCCGTCATCGGGGCCGGAGCAGATCGAATAGGAGCGGCGGACTTCCTCACCGTCCATGGTGGTGCGCAAGGTCAGATATTGGCCGGGCGCAAAATGGTAATCGCCGGCAAGCTCCGGCGGAATCGCAAACGTCAGCGACACCGCATCGGGGGATTCGCGGCGCAGATCGTTGACGGCCAGCCGATGAAAGCGTGGAATTGAAGCGGACATCTTCAGTGACATTTGAAATAGTCGAATGGTTCGCGACAAGACTTGCAGCGCCACAGCGCCTTGCAGGAGGTCGAGCCGAATTCCGACAGCACCTCGGTATCCGCGGAGCCGCATTGCGGGCACTCGACCTGCTGCACGCCGAACAGTGCGCGACGCGAGCTCGCCGCTTGCGGCGGCGCGATGCCGTATTCCCTGAGCTTGCGGCGGCCATCCTCGCTGATCCAGTCGGTGGTCCAGGCCGGCGACAGCACAATGCGCACTCTTGAACGGCGAAAACCCTCGCGCTCCAGGGCCAGATCGATCTCAAGCGCGATCATGTTCATCGCGGGACAACCGGAATAGGTCGGCGTGATCGCGACGTCGACGCGACCGTCGGTCACCGCGACATCGCGGAGCACGCCGAGATCGGCGATGGTGAGAACCGGAATCTCGGGATCGACCACGCTGGCTACAATATCCCAGGCGTGTCGCCGCAGCTCGGCATCGTTGAAGATGGCACTCACCATATGGCACCCGGAAAAGTCCGCTGCATCGATTGCAACTCGCTGAGCAGATGCCCGAGGTGCTCGCTGTGCCGCCCGCTGCGGCCGCCCTGCTGCATCCAGCCGCTTTTGGGCAGGATCAACGTCGCTTCGCTCACGACATCGGAAACCGTCTTGAGCCATTGCGGATGCAGCCTCGCGGGATCGACGGCGATACCGGCCTCGATCAAGGCACGCTCGCTGTCGTCGGCCTCGAACATCTCGCCTGAAAACGCCCAGAGATCGTCGATCGCGCTCTGCGCACGGCGATGGCTTTCCTCGGTACCGTCACCGAGCCGGACCATCCACTCCGATGAATGCCTGACATGATACGCACTTTCCTTCTCGGACTTCGCCGCAATCGCCGCCAGCGTCGTATCGGCTGACTTCACCATCGCGCGCCAATAGAGATCGGCGAAGCCCGCGTAGAAAAATTGCCGCACCATGGTGTGCGCGAAATCGCCGTTCGGCTGCTCCAACAGCAAGAGATTGCGGTACTGCCTGACGTCGCGCAGATAAGCAAATTTGTCTTCGTCGTTGCCTTTGCCTTCGACCTTTGCGGCGTAATGATAGAGTTCGCGCGCCTGCCCAAGCAGATCGAGGCCCATATTGGCGAGTGCCATGTCCTCTTCCAGCATCGGCGCGTGGCCGCACCATTCCGACAGCCGATGTCCGAGGATCAGGGCATCGTCGGCCCGGCGCAGCGCGTACAGCACCAGCGGAGTTTCGGAGACAGAGATGGAAGCAACAGCCATATCTAATAACCTGTTCGTTCGATCTCCGACCTCATCCTGAGGAGCGCGCCCTTGCGCGCGTCTCGAAGGATGGCCGATAAATCCATGCGTTGCCTCCATCCTTCGAGACGCTTGCTTCGCAAGCTCCTCAGGATGAGGTTGGTATTTTTCACAGGCTAAGCGCCCTGCAAACAGCGGCTCTCCTGAGAGCCTCATGGTTCGAGACGGCGCTGCGCGCCTCCTCACCATGAGGGCCAAATCTTCCTCATCCTGAGGCGCCCGCAAAGCGGGCGTCTCGAAGGATGGCAGCGAAGGTAGCCTCATGGTTCTCCCGGCGATGCGAAGCATGGTCCGGAGACGGCGCTACGCGCCTCCTCACCATGAGGGGTGAGTTTACATGTGTCCGACTTCGTCCGGTACGTCATAGAATGTCGGATGGCGGTAGATCTTGGATTCCGCCGGCTCGAACATCATGCCCTTCTCGGCAGGATCGGAGGCGGTAATGGCGCTTGACGGCACCACCCAGATCGACAGCCCCTCGCCGCGGCGGGTGTAGATGTCGCGCGCGGCCTGCAGCGCCAAGGTCGCGTCTGACGCGTGCAGCGAGCCGACATGCTTGTGCGCAAGCCCGTTGCGGCTGCGAATGAAAACTTCCCACAGCGGCGTATTCGGCGTGGCCATCGTGACCTCCCTGAACTTCGTCGGCGCGCTTATGCCGCCTGTCTTTGCCTGCGCTTCCCGGCATAGGCCTGCGCCGCCTCGCGCACCCAGGCGCCGTCATCATGCGCCTTGCGCCGCGCCGCCAGACGGTCGCGGTTGCACGGCCCATTGCCGGCGAGCACAGAATTGAATTCTTCCCAGTCGATCGCGCTGTATTCCCAATGCCCGGCGTCATTCTGCTTCATCCCGGGATCGGGAATGGTCAGCCCCAGATATTGCGCCTGCGGCACCGTGGCATCGACGAATTTCTGGCGCAGCTCGTCATTGGAGAAACGCTTGATCTTCCATTTGGTCGAGGTGTCGCTGTGCTGGCTTGCCTTGTCGGGCGGACCGAACATCATCAGCACCGGCCACCACCAGCGATCGAGCGCGCTCTGCGCCATCGCCTTCTGCTCCTCCGAGCCGCGCGCCAGCGTCAGCATGATCTCGAATCCCTGGCGCTGATGAAAGGATTCCTCCTTGCAGACCCGGATCATCGCGCGCGCATAGGGACCGTAGGAGCAACGGCACAGCGGAATCTGGTTCATGATCGCCGCGCCATCGACCAGCCAGCCGATCGCGCCGATATCGGCCCAGGTCAGCGTCGGGTAGTTGAAGATCGAGGAATATTTTGCCTTCCCCGCCAGCATCAAATCGACCAGCTCCTCGCGCGAGGCGCCGAGCGTTTCCGCCGCGGCATAGAGATAGAGCCCGTGGCCGCACTCGTCCTGCACTTTCGCCAACAGCGCCGCCTTGCGGCGTAGCGACGGCGCGCGGGTGATCCAATTGCCCTCGGGCAGCATGCCGACGATCTCGGAATGCGCGTGCTGCGAAATCTGCCGCGTCAGCGTCTTGCGATAGGCCGCGGGCATCCAGTCATTCGGTTCGATGCGGTCGTCAGCGTCGATGCGCGCCTGGAACTGCGCGGCGCGCACGGCATCCTCGATATTGCGGTCTTCGGCGTCCGAGGTGTTGAGCGCTTGCGTGTACATGGCCGATCTCTACGGAGGCGGCCTCTAACATATAACATAATATTCTAGACGCAAGTATTTTTTGTAATATGTTTATCCGTCGCCGAACCGGCGCGCCAGCTCATTACCGGCAGCGGGCAATGGTCCGGTCTCGTTGCTGCCGTTCCGGTCAAGCCATTGTTCGGACGCGGGAAGCAAGCTGCGATAGATCTCGCCGCAAAGCTGACGGGCTGCCCTTCCCGGCCAGTCCCTGGGCAGCAAAGCGGTCGGCAACAGCGGATCGCGCAGCACTACCCGACGGTAATAGTGGATCAGCAGGATTCGCGCGGTGAAGGCGTCGGCATCCGCGAGAGCCTGGCGGCGCGCGATCCAGCCGCGCAACGGTTCAAACGTTTTCATGAATTTCAGGTAGGCGTCCGCGGTGCGATCGAGCGGCCAGCTCGCGCTGAGCAGACGTCGCCCGCTGTCGTCCTCGGCCGAGACTTCCAGCCGGATCGCACGCGCGGCCTCTTCCGGAACGGGCACGCCGGAAGGCGCGACCCACACGCCCGGCAACGGGCTGCCGAAGCCCGCGTTCTTGAGCGCCTCGCGGGACGCATCGCGATCCTCGCCGTTGCCTATCAGCAGAAGCTCGAACTTCCCGGTCCAGTGCGGTGACTGCGAATCATAGATGTGCCTGGTCGCGGTATCAAAGGTTTGGCGCCCCTTCTTCACCAGGCGGTAGAAGCTGTTGCGACCGACCTTGTTGCGCTCGAGCCAGCCGTCGCCGGCGAGCCGCGACATCGCCGTGCGCACCACCCCGCCGTCGATATCGATGGTCTCAAAGAACGCAAGCAGCGTCCCCAGCCACACCGAGCCGCCGCGCGGCACGATCGCATCGCCAAACACGGTGATGACGATGGATCCGGTGCGCGAGGGTTCGCGCTTGAGCTGTTCGATGATGCGGGCAAGCGGGTGTGGCATGCGCAACGCATAGCGCGTTTTGAGGCTTCACAACAACGCCGCCCCGAGGCGGCGCGGCGTTACCTCGCGGGATCGGACACCTGGCGGGATCGGGATCACCTGGCGGGATCGGGATCACCTGGCGGGATCAGGATAGACCAGGCTGCGCCAGCCGCTGCGGTCGAACGGCGCACATTTACCTTCGCCCATGCCGCAATGGCTGCTTTCCACCTCGATGTTCTCGGACCGGGCGGAGGGTTTTTCCATGCAGCCCTGCCAAGCACAAATGCCGTCGGTGCGGCTGAAGATCGCTGTGGTCGGCGCCGGCGGCGTGCCCGAAAGCGTCCCACCGAATCGTTCATCCTCTTCGTCGGCGCGGCGGCCGCTGGCCATCTCATAGACGCGCCAGGCGTTGGTCGCCTTGGAATTACCGGCAAACGGACTGCCGAGCGTGATCACCGAGCGCACCCGATCTGGCATCATCTTGGCGAGCTGGCGCGCGTAGAGACCGCCCAGGCTCCAGCCGACCAGGCTGATCTTGCGTCCATTGACATCGCTGAGCTCATGCACCAGATCGACCATCGCGCGCTGCACGCCGTCGCGCAGGCCGAGATTGCGGCCCTGACGCCAGCCACTGACGGCGTAGCCGCGATTCTTCAAAAAGCTGCGCAGCGGGCGCGTCGAGGTGTCGGACGCGACCAGGCCGGGCAATACCAGTACCGGATGGCCATCGCCCTTCGGTGCCAGGCTCAGCAGCGGCAAGGCGCCGACAAACGCGCCGAGCTCATGGATCGCCCGCCCCTCCAGAAACATCAGGGTTCTGGAGGGCGGGCGCAGCGTCTGGGCAGTCGCGGACATTTTAGCTCCTCTCTGGGCCGGCCCCTTGCGTTTCGGCAGCCGTCCAATGGACCAGCAGGAAGACCCGAACCTCGTCGAATCGTTCCGCAATGCAACGATCTCTTGGGGGAAAGCTAGGGAACCGGGTTCCGCGTTTCAAGCGGGCCGCCTTGACGCGGCCGGGGGGCGCCGCATTTTAGAAACCCTGCCGTGGTCAAATAGTCACAGCCACCGCAGCAGGACTTCGATCGTATAGAGACCCAAACCCGCAAGCCCGCCGATCAGCGAGCCGTTGAACCGGATATACTGCAGGTCCTTGCCGATGTTGATTTCGATCAGCGAAATCAGCTGCCCCATGTCCCAGGCCTTGACCTGATCGGAGATGAAGCCGGAGACGCCGCTTTTCTGGTCGGCGACAAAATTTCTGAGCACGGTAACCAGACCCTGGTTGATCTCGCCTCGTAACTCGCCGTCGCCTGCCAGCGCCTCGCCCGCTGCCATGAACATTCCGGCGAGGTGATGCTGCAGGACCTGAGTCTCGCCACTGGCGCTGCGTTCGATGAACGATCGCGTGTTCGACCAGATATTGCGCGCGAGCTCGCCGAGTTCGGGACGCGCCAGCAGGTCGCGCTTCAATCCGTCGATGCGGTTCGCGTAGGTCCGATCGCTGCCGAGCCGATCCACGAACGACAATATCATGCGATCGAACTCGCCGCGGAACGGATGCCGCGGGTCGGCGCGAACCTCTTCGAAGAACGCGGTCGCGGACGCGACGATCTTGTTCACCAGATATCTGTCGGCACGATAAAGCCTGAGCAGCGTCGGCAATTCGCTGCGGATTTTCTCGCGAACCATCGCCATGGTTTCCGGCTGGGTCAGCGATTGATGAACCGCGCGCAGGATATCGTCGAGCAACCCTTGATGCCGCCCCTCGGCCACGAAGGCGCGCAACGTGGCGGCGGCGAGGGGCGCGAGATCGATCGATTGCAACTGGGTGGTGATCCGGCGGGTGATGAACGTCATCAGGCCCGAGGTCTCGGTCGCCGACACCGCCTCGGGCAAGAGACGCAGGGTAAAGCGGGCAAGATCGGTGCTGCGCTTGCGGTCGCGCAGCCAGTCGGCGATGAAAGCGCCGAAGTCGATCTGGCGCAGCTTGGCATCGACGGGAGTTGCTTCGAGAAAATGCACCTCGATGAATTCGCCGAGCTTGTCGGCGATGCGGTGTTGATTGCTCTGGATGATCGCGGTGTGCGGGATCGGCAGTCCCAACGGCCTCTTGAACAGCGCCACCACCGCGTACCAGTCGGCCAGTCCGCCGATGGTGGCTGCTTCCGCAAACGCCGCGACGAAGCCGAACGCCGGATGCACAGGCAGTAATGCCTTCGCCGTCACGAACAGCGCCAGCGTGCTCGCCAGCACCAGGGTGGCCAGCGCTTTGACCCGCCGCAACTCGGCCGCGCGCGCGGCGTCGCCGGGGGCGTCGAAGGAAAATGTGCCGATGGCGGGCATGACGGCTTTCAGAGTGGAGCAAGCTCCTCATCCTGAGGAGCGGCGTCTTCGCCGCGTCTCGAAGGATGAGTGCACATCGTGGCCTGATGGTTCGAGACGGCGCAAGAGCGCCTCCTCACCATGAGGGAGAACGATGATCTATGGGGATGCGCGTCAAAAAGAAGGCCCGCGTCAGGCGGGCCTTTGAATGATCTGCAGGGGGGGTCGAGCGATCAGGCGGTCTTGTTGTAGACCTTGGCGAAGCTGTCCTGGGCGGTCTTCGCACCGTCGGCAACGAGCTTGCCGAGATATTCGGTGGTCGACTTCGCCCGCGACACCAACACTTCACCGCGCGCACGAACCATATCGGACTGGATCTGCACGGCCTCGTTGAACGACTTGGCGGAGGCGAGCTTGTCGATGCCTACGAAGAAGGCTTCGGTGTCCTGATAGATCGCCTGCTGGATATTGCGGCTGATCTTGGCGGCCTCGCTGACCGAACCGGCAACGGCGGTCTCGATCACGGCGGTCACTTTTTCCGAACCGGCATGAAGGTCGGCAGCGCGCTCCTTGGCGGTTTCGGCCTGCTTCTTCACGAACTCGCGGGCAGCCTCGGGAACTTCCATATTCTGGAGGTTCTTGAACGCGTCGGTGACGGGCGCAAAGGCTTCCTTGACGGTGTTCAGCACGGAATTGGTATCGGTGGTCATTTGGTCTCTCCATCCTCAGGTTGAGCTATGGGCTCACCCCGTCCGGATTGGCCCGGGGCGAGGTCGTTATGTCATAGTTAATGGTGCGACGCAACATCAATGTTGCGCTGCGATATCACGAATTCGTGATCCAGCTTCATTATCATGCGATCTGCCTGAAAATCGGCCAAACCAGGCATGGCGCTACCAACGGCCCTTCCGCCGATTCCAGGCGTACAAAAGATCGGCAAACCGATCGTACAGGAAGCCCGCAACCGGCCGGATCACCGGCAGGCCGACCAGCCGCCCGAGCCAGATATCGCCAGGTGTTCGCAGCCAAATCGCGATCGCGCAGTCGATCCCCGCATAGAGCCGGTTGTCGGCATCGACGGCATGCAGCCTGCGCCTGACGTCGTTGACCCCGGCCCCGAAGGCTGCGAGCGCCTCCGGCTCGGGATTGATGTCGCGAAATTCGATGGCGCCCGACCGGGCGGCGCGAACCAGCCGATGCTGCTGCCAGTCAATGCCGGCGTTACACACCGGACACTTCGTGTTGTACCAGACTGTGAGTTTCGGGGTCATCACGCAAGCCGCATCAAGGACTTGCCCAACATTATTGAGAGATATTCGACCTTTTTGCGCCAAGCGGCTCGGCTCCGTCGGAATGCTCACCGTCGGATCTAATGCTCCACCGCGTCCGGCAACCCATAGGCTTCCATCTGCGCCCGGAACTGCGCGACGTCATGCGCGAGCACGACAATGTCGTGCTTGTTGCCAGCCAAGTCGCAAACATGGCCGTGCAGCAGTGCCTCGGCCTTGAATCCGAACCCTTCGAAGATAGCGATGGCGCCGGTTTGATCGACCGTCATCTGAACCAGCAGCTTTTCCAGGCCGACACTCAAGGCAAGCGCGAAGGTTTCCTGCGACAGCGCCCGGCCCACTCCCTGGCCACGCACATCCGGCGAGATCACGTTGCGGATTTCGCCGACATGCGGCGACCATGACAGCGGATCGCGCACGATCGTTCCGCATCCGACCACCCTTCCCGATTTCATCGCCAACAGACTGATGATCGAACCGCGCTCGATCTCCTTGATCCAAGCGGCCAGCACCTTCGGCTCGCTGATGTTGCGCGGCAGGAACAACAGGTCATGGACCGGGAGCTTTCGCGCGAATTCAAGCACCGCGGCCTCATCGGCCGGCCGCATCATCCGAAATTCGATGTCGCCCGCGTCGGTGACGACGTGGAGCGGATAGGTGCGTATTTCACTGGGACTCATACCGATCTCCCACCCAACCAGGCATCCAGTTTCGGCCATAGCCGCTTGATGGCATTGGCGCCGGCGACAAGGCTGACATGGCCGCCCTTCAGGATCACTTCCTCTTTATCGGTCGAGCCGATCTTCTGAATCAGCGGCTTGGCGGCGTCGTAGGGCACGATGTGATCGTGTTCGGCGACCGCATGCAGGATCGGCACCGTGATCCTGGAAATATCCGCATGCCGGCCGCCGACCGACATCGTATCGTTGTAGAGCTTGTTATCCCACATCAGGTCCTTGGTGATGGTGCGGAAATACTCGCCGGCCAGCGGCAGGGTGTCGGTGGCCCAGCGATCGAACATCCGGTACGATTTGACGTATTCGTCGTTCCAGATGTTTTCCCACAATTGCACCTGGCTGACGGCGCGCGACGCCGGCCGCAACATCTCGAATGATGAAAGGATCATTTCGGGCGGCACGTTGCCGACGCTGTCGATCAGCCGGTCGACATCGAAATAGCGCCGGTCGGAGAAATTCTGGAACAGTTTCATCTCGCGGAAATCGACCGGGGTGGTGAAACAGATCAGGTTTTTCATCGGGCCGCCGGCGAAGATCGAGCCGTAAAGCAGCGACAGCACGCCGCCGAAGCAATAGCCGATCACGGTGAGGTCGGTCTCGCCGCAATCCTGCTGCACGTGGCGGACACAATCCGGGATGAAGTCGAGGACGTAGTCCTCCATCCGCAAGCCCTTCTCTTCCGGCCTCGGTGCGGTCCAGTCCAGCATGTAGACGTCGTAACCGCGCTTCAAGAGAAACTCGATGAAGCTCTGGCCGGGCACCATGTCGAGGATGTAGCCGCGGTTGGTGGTCGCCATCACGATCAGGATCGGCACCCGGTAGATCTCGTCCGCTATCGGCCGGTAGTGGTACAGATTCATCGTGCCGCGGACATGTAGCACGTCCTTTGCGGTCGAGCCGAGCGAGGGACCCGTTGAGCCGAGATATTCAACGCCCTTGATGCTGCGCTGGATGGCACGCTGCACTTCGGACTGAATCCGGTCCGGGATCGACTGAAAATCCAGGCCCGCGGCAGCGTTCATTTTGGCTCTCCGCCCGGAAGCGATGGACGTTTGGTGCGCGGCGGCCTTGGCACAGCCGCGGGCCCGCCCGCCGGCACGCCCGGATTGCTGTGGATCTGATGCAGCACCGCCTTGATCTCGTTCAGCTGCCCTTCGATCGACTGCAGCCGCTCGGCGAGGCCTACCATCTGCGCCCGGCTCGGCAGATTCATGCCGACGAGATATTTCTCCATGAGATCGCCGAGTTGCTTTTGCGCCCCCGCCGTTGCTCCGCCGACCTGATTGACGACCTTGCTGAATTCCGGCGACGCCAACGCCTGGCTGGCCAAGGAATTGAACCCCTTCTCCATCTCGCCGAGCATGTTCTGCCACAACGCGACCGGATCGTTGCTCTTGTCTGCCATGGGCCCCTCGGGATTGCCGGTGAATACCTCGCCTGTTTTCGATCATAGCACACTGTTGCAACAGACCGGTCAACATCGCGAGGCGGATTTGTCAGCCTCGCTGTCGCAGCACGCCTTCTGTAACGCACGAAACCGTGCCATAAAATCCTCGTCAAACCAGCCTGAGGGACCATCCAAGGTGAACGTACTCGCCCATCAGCCGCCGCGGATCGCCCGCGCCAACGGCATCGAGATTTGTTACGAGATCTTTGGCGACGCCGGCGCCGAACCGATGCTGTTGATCATGGGACTGGGCGCCCAGATGATCCATTGGGACGACGATTTCTGCTGGCAGCTTGCGGCGCGCGGGTTTCGCGTCATCCGCTTTGACAATCGCGACATCGGCAAATCCAGCAAGATGAGCGGCGGCAAGCGCCTGAGCGCGGTGGAACTGCTCAAGCTGCGGTTCCTGAGAATCCCCATCGCAGCACCCTACAAGCTACGGGATATGGCTGAGGACGTGATCGGGCTGATGGGCGTGCTCGGCATCAAGTCGGCGCATCTGGTGGGGGCGTCGATGGGCGGCATGGTCGCCCAGGAACTGGCGATCTCGTTTCCGCAAGCCGTGCGCTCGCTGACTTCCATCATGTCGACCACTGGCAATCCAAAAGTGCCGCCGCCGACCCGCGAGGCCTCCGCCCTGTTGATGGCCCCGCCTCCGGCCACCAGGGAAGAATATTATGAGCGCTTCGCAAAGACCTGGAAGGTGCTGCGGGTCGGCAGCTTCCCGCAGGATGAGGCGCTCGATCGCTCGCGCGCCGAACGCACCTATCAGCGCGGGCTTAATCCGGCTGGCGTCGGGCGGCAGCTTCGGGCGATCCTCGCCTCCGGCAGCCGCAAGCAGCGGCTCGCAGCAGTCAAGGTGCCGACGCTCGTGATTCACGGCAACGTCGATCCGCTGGTGCATCCCGAAGGCGGCAGGGACACCGCGGCCTCCATCCCCGGCGCCAAACTGCTGATGATCGAAGGCATGGGCCACGCGCTGCCGATCCCGATGTGGCCCGAGATCATCGACGCGATTGACAAGCACGCGCATGGGGCAGCGGCGAAGGCGGCGTAGGCTTGCAGCGCGAACCGAGACAACAACCACGACCGTCATCGCCCGGCCTCGACCGGGCGATCCAGTATTCCAGAGACCTTGTTTATTGGGCGTCGTCTCACGACCACCGCGGAGTACTGGGTCCCCCGCCTTCGCGGAGGACGACGGGGGAGAACTTACCCGCCGGCCCAGACATCCAGCACGTAGCGATTTGTGGTGCCGAGATCCTCGATCCAGCGCAACCCCGCATCGGCGCCTGCGCCGGTGCGTTCGCGATGGATCGCAACGAGGGCCGCCTTGACGTCGGGCTCCATCTTGCCGCCGTCGCCGCAGACATAGATGATCGCGCCCTGCTCGATCAGGCCCCAGACCCGGTCCTTTTGGGCGGCAACGAGATCCTGCACATAGGTCTTCGGGCCCTCACTGCGCGAGAACGCGGTGTGCAATTCGGTAATGCCATCGGCGGCGAAGCCTTTCAGTTCGTCGGCATAGAGATAATCCTGATCGGGATGACGGCAGCCAAAGAACAACATCGCGGGCCCGAGCCTGGCGCCCTGCGCCTTCGAGGCGGCGCGCTGCTGCAGGAAGCCGCGGAATGGCGCGAGCCCCGTTCCCGGCCCTATCATGATGATTGGCACGGAAGCCTCATCCGGCAGCCGGAAGCCGGCCTTGGTTTCGCGAACCGTGGCCTGAACGGTGTCGCCGACGCGTCGGCCGGCCATGAAATTCGAGCAGGCGCCCTTGTAGATGCCGCGTCCCGAACTCGCTGCTCCCTCGACCACGGCGACGGTGGCGCTGCAGCGCGAAGGGTCGCCTGACGGCGAGGATGAGATTGAATAATAGCGCGGCGCCAGCAGTGACAGCATTTCGAGAAAGGCGTGGAACGGCAGCTCGCAGGCCGGATGTTCCTCCAGGAGATCGAACACCGATTTGCGCTTTGCCAGAATGTCCGACCGATATCGCTCGGCCGATTCCGCGTCGTCACCGGTCAAAGCCAAAAGCTTCGGCCTGGTGACCGGGCAACGCGTGTGTTCCGACATGATCTGGATCTGCTTGCGGGTTGCGACCTGCTGCAGTTCGACAAACTCGGTGAGCAACCGCCCAACCGAAACCGCATCACCGACCGGCAATTGCGCGCGGCGGCCTTCGGCGACCTGCAGCCTGATCTGATCGGCGGGAAGGAAGCCGAAGCGGCGCGCCACCGAATCCACCAGCACCGGATCGTTACGCGGCACCACGCTGAGATGGTCGCCGACGCGGTAGGTCATACCGGCAGGCAATTGCACCTCGATGTGCCGGGTCGAGCGGTCGGATGGATTGGCGCCGCTCTTGTTCTGCAACTCGCGGTTCACCAGCACCTTCATCGGCGAAACACCGCCCAACGCGACGGCCGCGTTGACCGCGGTCGCAGCAACCGGCTCGATCCGGTACAGGGGCTCGTCGTTGGCGCTGCGGCTGAAATTGGTATCGACGCCGAATTGCTTCACCGCCATGGGCGCGGCCTTGGCAAACCAGTCTTCGAACTGGCCATCGAGGTCGCTGCGCGCATCGCCCTCGCCGCGGACGTAGACGCTCTTCGCACCGTGCGCCGCCAATTGTTCGTCGATGATCCGGGGGATCGACTGGTAGGTCGCGGCCCAGTCGCTGTTGCCGCAGCCGAACACCGCGTAGCGCACCTTGGCGAAGGCGTCCTTCGGCAAATCGCCGCCGAGCCATCTGACGAATTGCGTGGCGTTATCGGGCGGGGCGCCGTTGTACGACGCGCAAAAAATCAAGACGCCGCCCTGCTCCGGCAGCTTGCCGGCGAAATCATCGAGCGGCGCAAGTTTTGTCGCAAAGCCATTGACCTCGGCGAGATCGGCGACCCGCGTCGCCAGTTCCTCGGCGGTACCGAGGTTCGATCCGTAGAGCACCAGCAGCGGCGTGTGGTGCCCCGGACGGGTCCGTGCGCGCGGCGCGGCTGATGTCGATGCCGCAGGGCTCGCCGTGGCGCGGCCGGCGTAAGCGCCGTGTTCCTTGTCGGTACGTGGGCGCACCTTGATCTTGAATCCGTCCGGCTTGATGGTCAGGGTTTCCTTCAGCACCATCTGGTAGCGGTTGACGTCGATCAGCTTGAAGCGCTGCAGGATCATGCCGATCGCCAGAGCCGCCTCATGCATGGCAAAACCGCGGCCGATGCAGGCGCGCTGGCCGTTGCCGAACGGCTTCCAGGCGTTGACGGGACGCGCGGCTTCCGCCTCGCGGCCGAAATTCTCTGGATCGAACGCGTCCGGGTTCGGGCCCCAGACGCTGGGGTCGCGGTGCAGCGCCAGCACCAGCACGGTGATGAAGGTGTTTTTCTTGAGCTTGTACTTGCCGCCGATGGTCTCGTCTTTAAGTGGCGAGATGCCGTAGGCCGGGGCCGGCGGCCACAGCCGCAGCGCCTCCTTCAAAATCTGGGTGATGTAGGTGAGTTGCGTGACCTGCTGGTAGGTCGGCTTGGCGTCGAGGTCGGGCCCGAGCACGCGGTCGACTTCCTCATACGCCTTCTTGAGCACGTCGGGATGTTTGAGCAGCGCATAGATGGTCGCCGACAACAACCCGCTGGTGGTTTCATGGCCCGCGATCAGGAAGGTGTTGATCTGGTAGCGGATGTTGACGTCGTCGAGCTGCTCGCCGGTTGAGCGATCGACGCCGGTCATCATGGCGCCGAGCATGTCCTTCTTGTCTTCGGCGGCCGCCGCGTTCTTGCGGCGTTCGGCGACGATCTCGTCGACCATCTTGTTCATGAAGGCGACGTCGCCCGCGAGATCGCGGCGGCGCTTTTGCATCCACAGATTTTCCAGTGGCAGGCCGCGGATCATCATGATGGTTTCGAGCGAGCGCACCAGCGACTCGACGAACGGATGATAATCGCGCCGATAGAACGAATTGAACCGGTAGTCGAATCCGCACAGCCCGATGGTGTCGAGCGTCAGCGCCGTCATGTCGTGAACGACGTCGATCTCCTCGTCGCCGTTCAGCCGCTCCCACTTCTTAATGAGCTGGTCGGCGATATCGACCATGCTCGGGTGATACGACTGCATGGCGCGGTTGCCGAACGGCTGCATCAGGATGTTATGCGCCTTGCTCCAGTTCGGCTCGGTGGTGTCGGCAGTGAACAGACCGTCGCCGGCGACCGCACGCACGCGGCGCAGCGGTCCGCGCACCGCCTTGTCGAAACGCTTTTCGTCGCTCAGTTCATCGACGAGATCGTGGCCGGAGACGATGACGATCGGCGCGCCCATCATGTCGAGCCAGAAGATCGGCCCCAGCTCCTTGGCCAGCCGGGCCAGGTTCTGCACCGGCGCGCTCGAGTCGAGCGACAGCATGTTGCCGACCACAGGCTTGGTCGGGGGATGCGGGATCGGGCTTAGTTTGTTGGTGGACGCCATTGCGAAATTGTCTCCTGCACCTCTGCTAGATAAGCACCGTCATTGCGAGGAGCGATGCGATCGGGGATTCGTCATTCCGGGATGGTCTGAAGGACCAAGACCTCAGATGTGCAATTGCGCATCGGGGAATCCTTGGATTCCGGCTTCGATGCTTGGCATCACCCCGGAATGACAGATCGAGTCGCTTCGCTCGCAATGACCGGTTGGCCCCCCGCGTGCCTTACCCGAACCGCCTTCTACGCCATTCGATCAGCTTGGCGCTGACTTCGTCCGGCTTTTCCTGCTGCGTCCAATGGCCGCTGCCGCGAACCAGATATTTCTCCAGGTCGGGAATGATCTTCTCCATGCCATCGGCCGCGGACGGCGGCAGCACGCGATCGTTTTCCGCCATGATCATCAGCGCCGGCACCTTCACGGTATGATCGATGCCGGCGGAGCGCTGCCAGTTGCGCGACATGTTGCGGTACCAGTTGATGCCGCCGGTGAAGCCGGTCTTGGTGAAGGTATCGACGAAGACCTGCTTTTCCTCCGGCGACAGGATCGGCGTGCGCGGATCATGCCTGGCGTCGTAATTGGCAATCATTTGCGGAAACGCCAGGTTGAGCCTTGGCGAAGCGCCGACACCCGCGACCGGTGCATCCGGTGGCGCCGCGTCGCTGCGCGGGACCGGCTTGCGCATAAAGGCGTCGAAGGTCTGCTCGACCCGGCTGCCGAATATCCGGTCGGGCTCACGGGCGGGATCCTGGAACTGCACGATATACATGCTGTCGCCGAACCGCTGGCGGAACAGCTCGATCGGATCGGCCGGCGCGCGGCTGGTGTGGGGGGTATTGATTCCGACCACGCCGGCGACGCGGTCGAGGTGCCGCAGCGGCATCTGCCAGACGATAAAGCCGCCCCAGTCGTGGCCGACGAAGATCGCTCTGTCGATCTTGAGATGGTCGAGCAGACCGACCAGATCGCCGGTCAGGTGCTCGATGTCGTAGACCTCGACCGGTTCGGGCCGATCGGTCGCGCCGTAGCCGCGCTGGTCTGGCGCGATCACGCGAATGCCCGCTTCGCCGAGCGCCTTGATCTGGTGGCGCCACGAAAACGCGATCTCCGGCCAGCCGTGGCACAGAACAACCGGCGGCTTGTCGGTCTGCGGGCCCGCTCCGTAATAACCCATGCGGATGCCGTTGGTCTCGGCAAACTGCAGCGGCGGCATCTCTATCATCGTCAACTCGCACTTTTCCGGGGTGTGCTCCGGCTTGCTTCGCTCTTGCGATCGGCCGGCGCCGCGAAGGCGGCTTCGAGTGCGGCAAATTCTTGCGGCAGCATGTCGCACAAAACCTGCACATGGGGAATGATATTGGCGCCGGCGATAAAACCAAAGTCCAGTTGATCGCGATAGCTTTGCACGGTGATGTTCAAGGCAAGCCCATGGGTCGAGATCGACACCGGGAAGATGTGCAGCAATTCGGCGCCTGCCGCGTAAAGCGTCTGGCGCGGTCCGGGAACGTTGGACACCGTGATGTTGGCGGCCGGCGGCAGCACATCCGACAGGCTGGAGCGGCTGTAAAGCAGCGCCATAATCTGGACCAGGATCGGCGCGCCGAGCATCGAAATGTTGGAGACTTGCGGCATCAGCGCGCGCAGCGGATGCGACATTTCCTTTGACTTGGTGGATTGCGCGATGATCGCCTCGAGCCGCGCCTTGGGATCCTCGATGTTGGTGGCGATCGAGCAGATCATGCCGAACACCTGATTATTGGCGTCGGTATTGCCCTCCTCGCGCAGCGAAATCGGCACCGCCGCGGTCATCGATTTCGTCGGCAGCGCGCCGCGTTCCAGCAGATAGCGCCGCACCACGCCGCTGGAAATCGCCAGCACCACGTCGTTCAACTTGCCGCCGGATTGCTTCGCCACCGCTTTCGCCTTCGACAGTGAAATCGAGGTTCCGGCAAAGCTGCGCTCCGACGAAATCGCCTTGTTCAGGATCGTCGAGGGCGACACCATGCTGGCGATGCTGTCGCGCGATTTCGGATCGGAGATCTTGCCGACCACTTCGGAGACGCTTTTGAGCATGGTGGGGATGCTGCTGGCGAACTTCACCGCATTTTCGATCTGGAACATCGCATTGTCGAACAGGATCGATCCGAGATCGCTTTTTCCCGAGCGCGGCAGATCGACGCTCTTCGGTGCGGCTGAGCCCTCGAACGGCTGCCGCCACAGCTGCTGATAGGAATCGATGAGATTGGCGGCGATGTCTCGCGGCTCCTGCCCGATCTTGGCCTTTGCCGTCGGCGGCACGACTTTTCTCGGAACCGGCGTCACGTCGTAGATCATGTTGGTGAGCGCGGCGCCGGCGCCGCCGTCGATGCAGGCGTGATGCATCTTGGAATAAAGCCCGATCTCGTTGTCCTTCATGCCTTCGAAGACGTAAAACTCCCAAAGCGGACGGGCGCGATTGAGAAGCTTGGCATGCATCCAGCCGACGATGCGCTCCAAGGTCGCGCGGTCATGGGGCGCAGGCAGGCTGCCGCGGAAGATATGGCGGTCGATGTCGAACTGGTCGTCCTCGACCCAAGAGGGATGATCGATGTCGAGCGGCGCTTTTTCCAACCGCGCTTTGAGGATCGGCGCGATATGCAGCCGCGAGGCGATCATCGCCTTGAAGTCCTCGAAGAAGTCGCCCTTGTAATCCTCGGGCAGGCGGAAGATCGCCATGCTCCCGACATGCATCGGCATTTCGGGCGTTTCCAGATACAGAAACGACGCGTCCATCGAGGACAGCTTCTTGGCGTCACCCATAGTTCCCTCCCGGCACAAATCACGCGGGCGCCTTGGTGGCGCTTCTGGCGTTGGGACGGTCCCCGTCTTAGGGACATCAGTCAGGATTGTGCATGCTCCGGAGGCGCATATGCAATGGCAAACGGCCCCGATCGGTCAAATTGCTTAAATTCGCCCTCGGGCTGGGCCAGCCGATCGGCCACCGCCCATAGCGCCGCGGCGTTGACGCCCAATCCGACATGGCTCGCCAGGTGGACCTCGATGTTTTCGGAGGTACCGGAGGGACGTAAGATGCAGGTTCGCCAGTTCACGATGCCGTCGGCGCGCGAATAGATCGAGGTCGCCGGAACCGGAAGATCTCCGGCAATTGCTTCTCGAAGCTCCGGATTTTCCTCGGCCGTTTCGCCCGACAGCGCCTCGTAGAGCCGCGTGGCGTTGGTCGCCCTCACATCGTTGGCGAACGGGCTTCCCAGCGTCACGACCGAGCGCACCATGCCAGGGGCCTGCAGCGCCAGATCGCGCGCATAGACGCCGCCGAGACTCCAGCCGACGATACTGACCTTGCGTCCGGTGGCGGCGTTGATCTCGGCCAGCCGATCCCGCAAGCTTAACCGCATGCGCGAAACCCCGCCGACGTTGCGGCCCATATTCCAGGTGTAGGCGTCGTATCCGAGTTCTTTCAGATATCTTCGCATTGGCGCCATCGAGAGGTCGCTGGCGAGGAAGCCCGGCAGCGTCAGCACCGGATGTCCGTCGCCCCTCGGGGCGCGCATCAATAGCGGCGAAAGCAACAGGCTGGCGTTGAATTCGAAAATCCCCCTCACCTCGGCCAGCAGCAGGCCAAGCCCGGGCGGGCGAAGCCGGCCTGCCGGCAGCGGTTCGCTTCGGTCAAACGGCATCGTTATTTCTTGTCATTGGCGCGCGAACCGCCCAGGCCCGTCATGGTCACGAACATATCCTGAAACCGCTCGGCGATCCTCGGATCGAAGGTGAGCCAGCTCTGCATCAGCGCCTCGGGGGAAACCTTTTCAATGTTGGCCATCATCTGCTGCTGCAGCCTGTCCATCACCGCGGTTTGCATCGGCTGCACATCCGGAAGTCCAAAAAACTGCCGGGCCTCGAGGGGCGTGCAGTCTATTTCGATGTTTACCTTCATATCCGCTCCTGACTGCATTTGGACCGCTTGTCACAGTATCGTCACGAGAGCTGCGGGACGCAAGCGACCTGACGGGACGCGGCGGTACCTTGGGCCTCCATTCGGCAGATATGGTCAACCAAAGCGTTCCACGGCGAACGGTCTGGGATCGGCAAACGGCGTCTCCCCGGTCATCATCTCCGCCAGCAGGCGGCCGGTTGCGGGGCCAAGCGTCAGACCGTGATGCTGGTGCCCGAAATCGAACCACAGCCCGGGGTGGCGAGGCGCCTTCCCGATCACCGGCAGCATATCGGGCAGGCATGGCCGCGCGCCGATCCAGGGTTTTGCATCGAGCGCTTCTCCCAGCGGAAACAGCGCATGCGCCCGTGGCAGCGCCCGTCGCAGTTGGATCGGCGTCGGCGATGCATCGCGCCGCGCAAACTCCACGCCGGTGGTGAGACGAATGCCCCGATTCATCGGCGCCAGCAGATAGCCGAGGTCGGAATCGAGAACGGGATGATTGAGCACGGCGTTGCCGCGCGGCGCCAGATGCAGATGATATCCGCGCTTGATGCCAAGCGGGATGGAATATCCGAGCGGACCAAACACCAGATCGGACCACGGTCCCAACGCCACCACAATTTCACGCGCGACCGCGGCATCATGCGGCCCGCCGACGCGCCATCCGCCGGTGACTTGTTCGAGCGATCTGGCGTCGCCGACAAGAAAGCGTCCACCCTTGCGCTTGAAGAGCGCGGCATAGGCTTTGGCCAATCCGCCGGGATCGGGCACGAACCCGGGCGCCGGCAGATAGAGCGCGCCGGCAAACTCTCCGGCAAGGTTAGGCTCGCGCGCGGCGATGTCCTTGCTGTCGAGAACCTCGCCTGCAACACCGTATTGCTTGGCCCGCTCGAACTCACCCACCGCCTTTGCCAGCGTCGCATCCGAGCGAAACAGTTTGATCCAGCCGCTTCGCCGCAACAGCTCCGGCACTTCAGCTTCCGCGATCAGCGCCTCATGCTCGACGAGGCTGCGCCGGATCAAGGGCAGTTCGGCCATCGCGCTGTGTAACGCGCGCTCCGGCGAAGATGCGAGGAAGTAGCGCACCTGCGGCGCACGGTTCAGCGCGTATTGCAGGATCTGTCCGACATCCCGCGGAAACATATAGGGGAAGACTGAGGCGCATTCGATGACGCCTGCGTTCCCGAAACTGGTCCCCTCGCCGGCGAGTTCGTTGCTGTCGACCAGGATGACGTCCCGCCCCCGCTTTTGCAGGTGCAGGGCGGCGCCGACGCCGACCATGCCTGCACCCAATACGAGAACGTCGGCCTTGAGTTCCGCCATCCGGCACTCCGAAAGTTGAAGTTGCGTGGCTGCTCGCGCTGCCGCAGTGAAGCTAGTCAATACCGCCCGACGGCGCAAACCGGCCCGGCTTTTGCTTAAATCGCGCTTGCGCGGCAGCCAAACTCTGGCAACAATGATCCATACGCCACAGCGGAGAATGTGAACAAATGTCGGTACGTCATACCCTGCTTGCAGCGACAGTCGTCTCAATCGCCGCTTTTGCGCTTGCACCGGCATCGGCCCAGACCCTGCGCTACGCCAACCAGGGCGAGCTCAAATCGCTCGATCCCTATACGCTCAACGAAAGCACCACCCATGCGCATCTTGCGCACGTTTATGAAAGCTTGTGCACACGCGACAAGGATCTGAAGCTCGTTCCCGGCCTGGCGGAAAGCTGGGAAACACCGGAGCCGACCCGCTGGCGATTCCACCTGCGTCATAACGTCAAATTCCACAACGGCGATCCCTTCACCGCCGATGACGTGGTTTTCTCCGCAAACCGCGTTCGCGCCAAAGGCTCGAACCTGCTGACCTACGTTCCCTCCGACGCCAAGGTCGTCAAGATCGACGACTACACTGTCGATTTCATCCTGACCGCGCCAAACCCCATTTTGAATTCGCAGTGGGGTACCTGGTACATCATGGACAAGAAATGGTCCGAGGAAAACAACGTGGTGGAGCCGACGCCGGTCGCGGCGACAACCCCGAGTTATGCCTCACTGCATGCCAATGGCACCGGCCCCTTCATGGTCGAGAGCCATCAGCCCGGCGTAAAGACCGTGTACAAGGCCAACCCGAACTGGTGGCGCAAGCCCGAGCACAACCTCAAGGAAATTATTTTCACCCCGATCGGTTCTGACGCGACCCGTGTCGCGGCTTTGCTGTCGGGCGAGGTTGACGTCATCGAACCGGTCCCGATCCAGGATATCGCCAGGGTGAATTCAAGCGGCAATGCAACGGTCCTGACCGGACCGGAATTGCGCACCATCTTCCTCGGCATGGACCAGCTGCGCGACGAATTGTTATACTCCAACATCAAGGGCAAGAATCCGTTCAAGGATGTCCGCGTGCGCGAGGCCTTTTTCAAGGCGGTCGATATCGAACTGATCAAGACCCGCGTGATGCGCGGCCTTTCGACGCCGTCGGCGCTGATGATCGCGCCACAGCTGTTCCCGCTTTCAAAGGATTTTACGCGGCCGAAATTCGATCCCGACGGTGCCAAGAAGCAGTTGACCGAAGCCGGCTATCCCGACGGGTTTGAAGTCACGATGGATTGCCCGAACGATCGCTATGTCAATGATGCCGCGATCTGCCAGGCCGTCGTCGGCATGCTCGCCCGGATCGGCGTCAAGGTTAACCTCCTGGCGCAACCGAAGGCGCAGTATTTCGCCAAGGTACTGAAGCCCGGCGGATACCAGACATCCTTCTATTTGCTGGGCTGGACGCCGGCTACATTCGACTCGCAGAACGTTCTCAACGACATCATGGGTTGCCGCGACGATCCCAAATCGTCACGCGGTGAATCCAATCTGAGCGGCTACTGCAACAAGAAAATGGACGCGCTCACCGACAGGGTGCTGCTGGAAACGGACGCCGCCAAGCGCGATTTGCTGATCAAGGAGGCGTTTGAGGTCGCGGCAAAGGATTTCGCATATATCCCGTTGCACCAGCAGGCCCTGGCATGGGGTGTGTCGAAGAAAGTGAAGTTGACGCAGCGTGCGGACAATCAGGTCCTGCTCTACTGGGCAACCAAACAGGAAGAGTAGACAGCCCAGATACTCATGGTCCCGGTGGCGTCAGGCTCCCGGGACCTTTCGTTTCTGGCTTACAGCGACGTCCGCCATAGCAGAAGAGAAGTGAAAGGATCACATGCTCGCTTTCACTCTTCGCCGGGCGATCCAGGCCATCGGCGTCATGATCGCGGTCGGCATCATCTCGTTTTCGATGTTCCGTTTCGCCGGCGACCCGGTCAACCAGATCGTCTCGCTGGATACGTCGGCCGCGCAGCGCGCCGAGATCCGCAAATCGCTCGGCCTCGACGATCCCGTGCCACTGCAGTTCGCGCGCTATTTCGCCAATGCCGCCCAGTTCAAATTCGGCGTGTCCTACCAGTTCCGCCAGCCGGTCTCGAGCCTCTTGATGGAGCGGATGCCGGCGACGCTGGAGCTTGCGATTTGCGCAACGGTGCTCGCAATGGTCTTCGGCATCCTGATGGGGGTCTATTCGGCGCTGCGGCGCGACACCGTACTTACCAAGATATTCCAGGCGGTTTCGCTGATTGGAATCTCGCTGCCGACCTTCCTGATCGGTATTCTCTTGATCTACCTGTTCGCGGTGACGCTGGGCTGGCTGCCCTCGTTCGGCCGGGGCGAGGTTGTGCGCCTGGGCTGGTGGACCACCGGCCTGCTCACGGTCTCCGGGCTGAAGGCTCTGATCATGCCGTCGATCACGCTTGGGCTGTTCCAGATGACCCTGATCATGCGGCTGGTGCGCGCCGAAATGCTCGAGGTCCTCCGAACGGACTACATCCGCTTTGCGCGGGCGCGTGGATTGACGACGCGTGCGATCCATTTCGGTCATGCGCTGAGGAACACACTGGTTCCCGTCATCACCGTCGCCGGCCTGCAGTTTGGCTCGGTTATTGCATTTGCGATCATCACGGAAACCGTGTTCCAGTGGCCGGGCATGGGGTTGCTGTTCGTGCAGGCAGTGCAAAATGTCGATATCCCGATCATGGCGGCCTATCTGCTGATGGTGTCGCTGATCTTCGTCACCATCAATCTTGTGGTCGATATCCTCTACACCGTGGTCGACCCGCGCTTGCGCTCGACCATCAGCCGCCCGGCCTAAGGCGAGGTCTTTCATGTCCGACGCCGTTGTCCCACATCGAACTGAAAAGAGCGCGCCGCTTGCGCGTTCCGGACAAGGATGGTTCGCCCGCGCGATCGAGAGCGACCTATTCTATTCGTTTCGCCGCTCCAGGCTGACGATGGTTGCGGCGGCGATCACGGTGCTGTTTTTCCTGCTCGCGATCCTCGCCTCCTGGCTTGCCGTGCAGAATCCGTTCGACCCGGCGCAGCTGCAATTGATGAATTCGCGCATCTCGCCGTTGTGGACCGCCGACGGCCAAAGCCCGTTCCTGCTCGGCACCGATGAACAAGGCCGCGACGTGTTTTCCGCCATTCTCTACGGCTTGCGGATTTCGCTTGTTGTCGGCGTGCTCGGCGTGATCTTCGCCGGCACGCTCGGCATCACGCTCGGGCTGGTCGCGGGTTACGTCGGCGGTGCGGTCGATGGCCTGATCATGCGGATCGCCGATGTGCAACTCACCTTCCCCGCGATCCTGATCGCGCTGCTGGTCAACGGCGTCGCCAAGTCGGTGTTCGGCAATCGGCTCGACGCGATGAGCACGCTGGCGGTGCTGGTGGTCGCGATCGGGTTGAGCTTCTGGGTGCAATATGCCCGTACCGTGCGCGGCTCGGTCATGGTCGAAAAGAACAAGGACTATGTGGCGGCGGCGCAGTTGATCGGCCTTCCCGCGCCCAAGATCATGCTGCGCCACGTGCTGCCGAACACGATGGGTCCGATCCTGGTGATCGCGACCATCAATCTCGCGCTCGCGATCATCACCGAAGCGACATTGTCGTTTCTGGGCGCCGGGATGCCCGACACCATGCCCTCGCTCGGCACCCTGATCCGGATCGGCAACAATTACCTGTTTGCCGGCGAATGGTGGATCGTCGCGTTTCCGGGCATAGCCCTTGCGGGATTGATCCTCTCGATCAACCTGCTCGGCGACTGGCTGCGCGACGCGCTCAATCCGAAGCTCCGATGAGAAGCACGTCCACTGCTGGACTTAAAACCGTATGACCGTACCCGTTCTTTCAGTGCGTAATCTCGCGGTGGAGTTCGTCACCCGCCGTAGCGTGCTGCACGCCATCGACGGGATCTCGTTCGACATCGCCAAAGGAGAAGTGCTGGGCGTGGTCGGCGAATCCGGCGCCGGAAAATCGGTCACGGGTCTCGCGGTGATCGGCCTGCTCGATCCGCCCGGCCGCATTTCCGGCGGCGAGATTTATCTGTCGGGCATGCGGATCGACAATCTGCCGCCGGAAGAGATGCGCCGCATCAGGGGCAAACGGATCGGCATGATCTTTCAGGATCCGCTCACCAGCCTCAATCCGCTCTACCGGATCGGCGAGCAGATCATCGAGACCATCAAGACCCACACCAACCTTTCAGAGTCCGCCGCACGCAAGCGCGCCATCGATCTGCTGGCCGAAGTCGGCATTCCCGCACCGGAAAAACGCATCGACGCCTACCCGCACGAATTCTCCGGCGGCATGCGCCAGCGCGTCGTGATTGCGCTGGCGATCTGCGCCGAGCCCGAGTTGATCATCGCCGATGAGCCGACCACCGCGCTCGATGTCTCCGTGCAGGCCCAGATCATCTCACTGATCAAGCGGCTCGGCCGCGATCACGGCACCGCCGTGATGCTGGTGACCCACGACATGGGCGTGATTGCGGAGACCTCCGACCGCGTGGCGGTGATGTATTCCGGGCGGATCGCCGAAATCGGCCCGGTGCAGGACGTCGTGCAGAATCCGCTGCATCCCTACGCCAAGGGCCTGATGGGTGCGATCCCGACGCTGGCCGGCGAGGACAAGCGGCTGGTGCAGATTCCGGGCTCGATG
>WNGI01003387.1_pt1 | contig 28168 bp, 30 predicted proteins | sample 5400621 | NCBI WGS metagenome assembly WNGI01 (sample SAMN13153374, study PRJNA577476) | soil metagenome | isolation source: 20 cm soil or saprolite under Garry oak tree replicate 1 | place: USA:California | collected 2016-06-15
CTGCCAGATGAGGAAATTCGAGAGGCGCTGCTCGCCGCCTGTCCGGATGACGAGGTCGGGATCCGGCAGGCCGGCCGTGTAGAGCGATTCGGCGATCGTGGTTTCGTCGATCGCCTCGGGCTTGACGCCACTGGCGACGATCCGCCGGAAGGCGTCGACGAGCTCGGTCCGGCCCGCGTAGTTGAAGGCGACATTGAGGAGGAGCCGATCGCCATCGGCGGTCTCGGCCAGCGCCGCGTCGATCGACGTGCGCGTCGCCTCCGGCAGCTCGTCGAGCCGGCCGAGCAGACGGATCCGCACGCCCTGGGCGCGCAACTCTGCCGTCTCGCTCCGGATCGCCTGCTCGAGGAGGCCGAAGAGCCCGGCGACCTCGTCATCAGAGCGGGCCCAGTTCTCGCGGCTGAAGGCGTAAAGGGTCATGACCGGGACACCGCGCCGGACCGCGTGTCGGAGGAGGATGCGGATCGCCTCGACCCCTGCGGCATGACCCTCGATCTCCGCCCGGTCGTGGAGGCGGGCCCAGCGCCGGTTGCCGTCCATGATGATCGCGACGTGGCGGGGCAGCTCTGTCGGGACGATGCCGGGCTCACCGGGGACTGCCATGACGGCCGCTGGCTCGTGCTGCGGCCCACCGTGGTGGGCCGTCGGCGGGGCGTCTGTCGGCCTGGCAATCGGTGTGCGGGCCACTAGACCTCGAGGACCTCCTGTTCCTTCACGCCGCCGACGCGATCGACCTCGGCGATGAATCGGTCCGTCGTCTTCTGGAGCGTTTCGAGCTGACGGTGAGCCTCGTCGGTGCCGACGTTGCCGTCGCGCTCCTCCTTCTTGAGCTCGTCGGCGGCGTCGCGCCGGATGCCCCGGATCTCGACCCGGGCATCCTCCATGCGCTTGTGGACGACTCGCACGAGGTCCTTGCGACGCTCTTCGGTGAGCGGCGGTATGTTCAGCCTGACGACCGTTCCGTCGACGTTCGGGACGAGCCCGATATCGCTTTTCTGGATCGCCTTCTCGATCGCGCCGAGCGCGGCTCGGTCCCACGGCTGGATGACGATCTGGTGCGACTCCGGAACGCTGATGCCGGCCAGCTGGTTGAGCGGCGTCTGCGTGCCGTAGTAGTCGATCACGAGGCGATCGACGAGCGCGGTGGAGGCGCGGCCGGTTCGAACGCCCTGGAAGTCGCGCTCCATCGCCTCGACTGCGCGGGCCATCCTGTGATCGGCGGAGGACAGGGTCTCGCTGCTCATGCGCGGGCACCTCCGGGGACGCCCATGGCGCCCGAGATCAGGGTGCCGACGGGCTCACCGACGGCCACCCGGGTGATGTTGTCCGGCTTGTTCAGGTCGAATACGACAATCGGCAGGTCGTTCTCCATGCACAGCGAGACGGCCGCTGCGTCAAGAACCTTGAGCTGGTCGCGGAGCAGGTCGGCGTACTCGAGCTGAGCGTAGCGCCGGGCGTTCGGGTGGGTCACCGGGTCCGCATCGTAGACACCGTCTACCTTGGTCGCCTTGAGGAGGACCTCGGCGCCGATCTCGACTGCCCGGAGGGCTGCCGCCGTGTCAGTCGTGAAATATGGATTGCCGGTCCCCGCGACGAAGATCGCGACACGGCCCTTCTCCAGGTGGCGGACCGCTCGTCGCCGGATGTAAGGCTCGGCGACCTCGCTCATGGAGATGGCGGTCATGACCCGGGTCGGGACGCCGACCCGTTCCAGGGCGTCCTGGAGGGCCAGACCGTTCATGACCGTCGCGAGCATCCCGATGTAATCGCCGGTTGCCCGATCCATGCCGCTGGCGGCCGCTGCCAGACCCCGGAAGATGTTCCCGCCACCGACCACGATCCCGATCTGCACGCCGCGGCCGTGAACCCCGGCAACCTGGCGGGCGATGAAAGCGCAGAACGCCGGATCGACGCCATAAGTGCGGTCGCCGAGGAGCGCCTCGCCGGACAGCTTGAGCAGGATCCGCCCGTAGCGGAGTCCGCTCTCGCGCGGGATCGCAGGGCCGTCGCTCACAGCTCCTCCCCGAGCGCGTAGCGGGTGAAGCGCCGGACGCGGATGTTCTCGCCGATCGTCGAGATCTTCTCGGTGACCAGGTCGCGAACGCTTCGATCCTCGTCGCGGAACGGCTGGTCGTACAGGCAGACCTGCGAATACCACTTCTTGAGCTGACCCTCGACGATCTGGGGCCGGATGTTCTCCGGCTTCTTCTGGGTCGCGTCGTCCGCCAGGAGCTCGGCTTTCTTCGCATCGAGATCGGCCGCCGGGATCGAATCGGCGTCGACGTAGCTCGGGGCAAGGGCGGCGACCTGGACCGCCAGATCGCGGACGAGCTTCTGGAATTCGTCGGTGCGGGCGACGAAGTCGGTCTCGCAGTTGACCTCGATCAGGACACCGACCCTGCCGCCCGGGTGGATGTAGCTCGATACGAGTCCCTCGCGGGCCTCTCGACCGGCCTTTTTGGCCGCGGCTGCCAGGCCCTTCTCGCGAAGGACCGCCGTGGCCTTCTCGACGTCGCCGTCGGCCTCGACGAGCGCGTTCTTGCAGTCCATGAAGCCGGCGCCGGTTCGCTCGCGCAGCTCCTTGACCTTCTCGGCAGAGATGTCCGCCATGTTCGTTCGTTTCTCCTGTTTGTCGCGCGGGCAGCTGCCCGCCTGGGGTCGTTCGTGCGGGGCGGCAGTCGCGGGTCAGACCGCGGTTGCCGGCTCTTCCTTCTCAGCGGCTTCGCGGGCGAGCTCCGCGGCAATCTCCTCGGGCGAGGCCTCGGCCGGCGGCGGCGTCACATCGGCCGGGGCGATCGGGCGGGCACCCGGCAGGAGATCCTCGTCCTCGGCGTCGGGCTCGAATGTCAGCGCAGCGCCGCCCTGGAGGGCAGCGACGAGCTCGTTGGACGCGGATTCGTCGAACTCCGGCTCGGCGCTTGCGACGATCTCAGGCTCGGGCTCGGCGGAGGACCGCGCGGCGCGCTCCTGCTGACCCTCCAGACAGGCGTCGGCGATCAGCGTGCACAGCAGCCGGATCGCCCGAATGGCGTCGTCGTTGGCGGGGATGATGTGATCGATCTCGTCGGGGTCGACGTTCGTGTCGCCTGTGGCGACGACCGGGACCTCGAGCTTGTTCGCCTCGGTGACGGCGATCCGCTCGCGATGGGGATCGATGATGAAGACTGCGCCCGGGACGCGCTTCATCTTGCGCATCCCGCCGACGGTCAGCTGGAGCTTCGCCAGCTCCTCCTGGAGCTTGGCGGCTTCCTTCTTGCTCATTCGCTCGAAGTCGCCGGCCTGCTGCCGCGCCTCGAGCTGTTCGAGCAGCCCGATCCGCTTCTTGATCGTCGTGAAGTTCGTCAGCATCCCGCCGAGCCAGCGCTTGTTGACGTACGGCTGGCCCGCCCGTGTCGCTTCCTGGGCGATCGGCTCCTGGGCTTGCTTCTTCGTGCCGACGAAGAGGACGTACTCGCCGCGGGCGACCGTCTCCCGGACGAAGTCGAGCGACGACTCGAGGTGCTTGACGGTCTGGGCCAGGTCGATGATGTGGATCCCGTTGCGCTCCGCGAAGATGAATGGGCGCATCTTGGGATTCCAGCGGCGTGTCTGGTGGCCGAAGTGGACTCCGGCCTCGAGCAGCTGCCGCATTGAGACGGACGGCACGGTGAGCGACCTCCTGTTCGGTTCGTTCCTCCGCGGACCTCGTCGCCGGGGGCCGGCCTCGTCAGCGGCTCGTGGCCACCTAGCTGCCGGCACCGTCCCGGTCGGAACGGTCCGCGTGTGATCTCCGTCGCCCGGAATGGCCGGGCGCGGGTGGTTCTGGCATGGTCCCGCACGAGCGGTTCCACGGCCGGGCGGAGTCTATCACAGGGTCTCGCGAGCTCAGGATCGCGCGGAACGGGCCTTGTCTAGCCGCCGAGGGCGTTGCGATGATGGCGGAGCCGAACGTCGGAGGCCGGCGGGACGACGGGCTCCACGGCGACCAGGTCGACCCTGATCGGCAACCGCGGGACGGGTCGTCCGTCGGGCAGGCCGTCCTCGAGCAGCCGGCCGACGGCCGCCCGGAGGTGGGCTCGCTTGCGGTGGTCGAAGGTCTCCTCGGCGAGCCCGAAGTCCCGCCGGCCGCGCCAGCGAACCTCGACAATGACGAGGAACGGCGGCGGACCCGGGTCGACCGCCACGAGATCGAGCTCGTGGCGACCGACATGGATGTTCCGGGCCAGGACGGTCCAGCCCTCATCGCTCAGGCGAGCAGCGACCAGCTCCTCGGCGGTGTCACCCGCCACTTGAGCGGCCGTTCGACCGGAGGCGGAGCGCCGACCGTCCATCGGCCGATGATCGCAGGTGACCCTCACCGGACGGTTGCGAGGCTCTTGACCGCAACTCATCCGGGACTTCACCTTGAATTACGTTGCGGCGACCTCCAGGCGCTCGAGATCGATCATGTCGAGTGTCGCGTCGTCGGCCATCACCGGGACGAGCTCGCGCTCGAGGAGGTCGTGTGTCGACGGGGACGCCGACGGATCGCCCAGCAGATCGAGATCGAGCTGATCGCCGGCAAGCGTTCGCTGGAGGGCCAGGAAGCTGCGTCGGTGGAACGGTGTCAGGCCCTGTCGCCTGATCGCGTCGCGATGGTCCCGCGTCGCGTACCCCTGGTTGTGCTCCCAGCCGTAGCCCGGGTAGCGAGCCGCAAGGCGTGTCATCATCCGGTCCCGGATCACCTTCGCCACGACGGACGCGCAGGCGATCGAGTAGCAGAGCGCGTCTCCGTCGACGATCGCCGTGTATGGCCCGACGTGCTGTTCGAACCCGACGATCCGATTGCCATCTACGAGCACATGCTCCTGGCCGCCGATCCGGGCGATCGCCCGACGCATCGCGAGATGCGTGGCGTGGTAGATGTTGAGGCGATCGATCTCGGTGACCGATGCGGCCCCGACACCGACGGCCACCGCACGAGCACGAATGAGCGGGGCGAGTCGCTCGCGCTGGGCCATGGAGAGCGTCTTCGAGTCACGAACGCCCGGAATGCGATGGCAGCCGGGCCGCATGACGACGGCGGCGGCGACGACGGCGCCACACGTCGGGGCGACACCGACCTCGTCGACACCGACGACACGGGTCAGGCCATCGCGCCACAGATGGCGCTCGAAGCGAAGCGTCGGGACGATGACCGTCATCGGGCGACAGCGTAACGCGTCGCGCCTGCCGGCGCCCGCGCCGGCCGAGGTCAGCTCTTGGGGCGGCGCTCTCGGAGGGTTGCGGCCTTACCGACGCGATCGCGCAGGAAGTAGAGCTGGGCTCGGCGGACCTGGCCGTGGCGGACGACCTCGATCTTGTCGATACGCGGGCTGTGGATCTTGAATGTCCGCTCCACGCCGACGCCGCTGGCGATCCGACGAACGGTGATCGAGCGGGTGATGCCGCCGCCGCGGAGGCGCATCACGACTCCCTCGAAGACCTGGATGCGCTCGCGATTGCCCTCGACGACCTTGGCGGAAACCTTGACAGTGTCGCCTGACGCGATCTCCGGCAGATCGGTGCGGAGCTGATCGGAGACGATCTCGTCGAGCACGTTCACGGGCGATCCTGTTCTTTCGTCGGCGCAGCACAAGGCCGCGGGAGGGTCGTGAAGAAAGGCCGTTCGGGACGACCGACGGCGGAGTATAGCATGCGTCCCGAGCGTCGCCGACCGACCTCTACGGCTCAGGTCTCCGGCTCTTCACGCTCGATCTCCTCGAGCAGGCAGGCCTCGACAGGATCGGGCGCGCGGTCGGCGAGGAGGTCCGGCCGACGTTCGAGGGTCCGACGGAGCGACTCGCGGAGTCGCCAGCGACGGACGGCGCCGTGGTCGCCACCGGCCAGGATCGCCGGGACGTCGCGGCCCCGGAACGACGGCGGCCGGGTGTACTGCGGATATTCGAGGAGTCCGTTGGCGAACGATTCCTCGTCTGTCGAGGCGTCGTCGATTGCACCCGGTAGCAGGCGGATCACGGCATCGACGACAACGAGAGCGGCCGGCTCGCCACCGGTCAGCACGTAGTCGCCGACCGACAGCTCGAGATCGACGAGGTCGCGGATGCGGTCGTCGACGCCCTCGTAGCGCGGGCAAACCAGGACGAGGTGCGCCCGCGTCGCGAGGTCGTGGGCCCTTTCCTGGCGGAACGTTTCGCCGGACGGGTCCAGAAGGACGACGTACGATTCCGGGCGACGGAGCTCGTCGAGGCCGGCGGCGATCGGCTCCGGCCGCATGACCATACCGGCGCCGCCGCCGTACGGCGCGTCGTCGACGCTGCGATGCCGGCCGAGTCCCCACTTGCGCAGGTCGTGGGTCCGGATCGTGACGAGGCCGCGCTCCTGGATCCTGCCCGGGATGCTCGCCCCAAGCGGACCGGAGAACATCTCCGGGAAGAGTGTAAGGACGTCGATCTCGAGCGGCATCGGCCGTCAGGACTCGGCTGACGGCGCATCGCGCGCCGGCGCTTCGGAGGCCGTGGCATCCGGCGCGACCTCATTGGCGGCCGCGTCGGATGCGCCTTCGGCCGTTACGGCCTTCTTCGGCCGCCTCGTCCGGCGCCGCGGCGCCTTCGGTCGTGGTTCACCGTCGCCGCGCCGGCGTGGCGGCTGCAGGTCCAGCGCCTCGGCATCGATGACGATCTCGCCGCGGCGGGGGGCGAGGACCCGGACGAAATCGCGAACGGCGGGCACGTCGAATTCGCCGTATTCGGCGCCGGCGACCACGAAGACCTCCGCTCCGCCGGATCGATAGACCTCGCGAACCGTCCCCAGGGCCGCTCCGTCAGTGCCCGTCACCGGTGTCCCGATGATCTCGTGCCAGAAGTACGACCCGCGGGCGGGTTCGGCCTCCGGTCCGACGACCGCCTCGAGATAGACGCCCTTCAGCTTCTCCGCCTCACCGCGAGAGCGAACCTCCTCGAAGCGGATCCGCCAGCCTGGCCCGTCGGCGATCGGCGACGACCACGCCACGGTCAGCGGCTCGGCGCTTCCCTCGCGATGAAGGACGGCGCCTGGCGCGTAGCGCAGCTCGGGAAGGTCGGTCAGGATCTCGATCCGAACGTCGCCCCGCAGCCCGTGGACCCCGCGCACCAGGGCGACGACGAGGCGTTGACCGGCAACGGGCGCAACGGAGGATCCGGTTGCGTTCGAAGCTGGCGCAGCGTTCGTTGCGCCCGATGTGTCGTCGTCCGTCAGAGGATCTCTAGCGAGACCGGCTCGCCGTCGCGGGCGGCCGTGACCTTGAGGAGCGTGCGAAGCGCCTTCGCGACACTGCCATTGCGACCGATCACCTTGCCCATGTCGTCCTCGGCGACGTGGAGCTCGATGACCGTTCCGCCCTGGTCGCGAACGACCTCGACCTTGACGGCATCGGGATCGTCCACGAGCGATCGCGCGACGTATTCGACGAGTTCGGCGGCTGCCATCGTCGCGGCTCCTACTTGGCCGCGGGCAGGATGCCCGCGTTTCGAAACAGTCGGACGACGGTGTCCGAGGGCTGGGCGCCCTTTGCCAACCAGGCCTTCGCCTTGTCGGCGTCGATGTTGACCTCGATCGGCTCCGTCCGCGGGTTGTAGTGGCCGATCGTCTCGATCGCCCGGCTATCGCGAGCGCTGCGGCTGTCGGCGACGACGACGCGATATGTCGGCTGCTTGGTCGCCCCGACTCGGGTCAACCGGATTCTGACTGCCATCTCTCCTGTGCCTCCTTGGCGTGACGTTGACGTTGGCGGGCTGCCGGGTATTCCGGCTACTTGACGGTGAATGACATGGGCAGGCGGTTGATCTCGCCGTCGATCTTGGAGCTCGAGACGACTGCATCGAGGTGGCTGACGTAGGGCACGATCTCCCTCTCGTAGGTCGCCCACTCATCCCCCGAGACGAGCGGCTTGACGAGCGGTTCGACCAGATTTCGGATCGCCTGGACGTCGACGAAGGTCAGGCCGAGGTTCTCTGTCCCGACGCGTCCGACGAGACTCTTGAAGCGGGCATCGTCCGCGAGGGACTTCCCCGGCCCGGCATCGAGGACCGCATCGACGAACGCGGCGCCATAGCCGACGACGACGATGTTGTCGGTCACCGTGTAGGCGATCTCGGCCTTGACACCGGGCGGCACGCCGCCCGAGGCTGCCAGCGCCCCGCTGAAGTCGATGATCGTGACGGTCGCATCGCCGTGCGTCTCGTCGCGCAGCGTGATCCCGGCCTGCGCGCCGCCGAGGACGACGAAGCTGCGAAGCGTCGCGAACGTCTTCCGCGCCGCGGCGGCGTCCGTCGGCGCGATCAACACGCCGCCGCCGATCGAGCCGTCGGGATTTGGCCCGATCACGACCGCACTGTCGCCCCACCAGCCGAACAGACCGTCGAGGCCCCCGATGAGACCCGCGGACTGGTCGATCTGGCCGAACGTGGAGCTCAGCTCCGGGATCGCCCGGAGCTTGTTGAGGAAGGCCGTGAGGGCGGCGCCGAGATCGTGCGACTCGGCATAGAAAAGCGTCGATGCCGGGGCGTGGCCCGACAGGGTGCTTGCCCGGTTTTTCGCAGTGAAGCCGATGTCGACCGACGGGTATGCCGTCTCGGCGACGAGAGCGTCGTCCTCGAACCGAACATCGGTCGCGAGCCACGCCGGGATGAACCCGAGGAAGGTGTCGGTCATGGTCCGTTGGAGCCCGGCCGACGGCGCGGCGAGGTCGACGACGGAGGTGACGGCCGAACGGTAGTCGACGAAACCGAAGGCGACATAGTCGCGCGAAACCGATGAGAAGGCGACCTTGAAATGCGGGTTGGACGCCAGGTTTCCCTGGCCCTTCGTATCGATCGCAGTCTTGACGGCTGTCTCGCTACCACCGATGAGGACCTTGTCCGTCACCGCGGCCGCAAGCTCACCGGCCGTGTAGAGGGTTGCCCCGTCGTATTCGGAGCCGGTGGCCTTGGTTCCGGCTGTCTTCTCGACCCAGGCCTTGGCCTTGGCCGGATCGGTGACCGTCACGACGACCAGCTGGTTCCCGAGCCCGCCGACAAACGAGGTGCTCGGCGCGCGGCCAAGCGAGGTCGCATCGATAGGTCCGCTGCCGACGGCGATCTGGCCACCGAACCACGGCTGGATGTCGGTCGTGAACGTCTGGCTGTTGCTCGACGCCGCGGCGACGATCCGGTCGAAGATCTCGTTGAGCTTCGGCTGGATCGCGGCCTGGTCGGCGAAACCGGGCAGCTTCGACAGGTATGCGGCCAGCTTCTGGCGCTGATCGCCGGGCAGGTCGAGCCGGTACTCGCCGTACTGGACGGTGTCATTCGGCATGTAGCCGACCGCGATCGACGGAGTCGGCCGGCTGCCACTGGTAAGGGCGAGGATCGCAATGGTGACGCCGACGACGATCGCGATCCCGCCGATGGCGATCGCCCAGCGGACGCCGGACGACTTGGGGGTCGCGCCTGCCTCGCCACCGTCGCGGGCTACCGTCTGGGCAGGGGCGGTCTGCTCGGCAGGCTCGACGGGCGGCAGGCCCGGCTCGGCCCAGGTGGGTCCCTGCTGCGCCCAGGTCGGCGTCGGTGTCGGCGTCGGTGTCGGTGTCGGCTCCGTCGGACCCGGGGCGTCGCCCGGTGTTCCGGCTGCTGGATCGGATCCGGGCGGCGGCACGGCCGGGTTCGGCTGATCGGTCATTTCGTTCCCTCCCTACCGTCGACCGATGAGCCCGGCCATCGCGGCGCGGCGCCCACCCCCGGCGAACTGTTTCATCATCTTCTGGAGCTCGGCGTGCTGCTTGATCAGGCGATTGACGTCCGTGAGGCCCGTCCCGGAACCCGCCGCGATCCGCCGCCGGCGTGGGCCGTTGAGGACCGCCGGGTCGCGCCGCTCCCGCGGCGTCATGGATCGGATGATGGCCTCGACGCGCTTCAGGTCGCCGCGGTCGACGGCCGCCTGGGCATCGTTGGCCATCCCGCCCATGCCCGGGATCATCGACACGAGGTTGCCGAGGGGCCCCATCTTCTGGACCTGCTGGATCTGCTCGAGAAAGTCATCCAGCGTGAACTGCGCCTTGCGGAGCTTTTCCTCCAGCTTGGCGGCCTGCGTCGCGTCGACGTGCTCCTGGGCCCGTTCGACGAGGGTCATCACGTCGCCCATCCCGAGAATCCGGCCGGCCAGCCGATCCGGATGGAAGACCTCGAGGGCGTCGGTCTTTTCGCCGGTGCCCATGAACTTGACGGCGAGGCCGGTGACCGCGCTGATCGAGAGCGCGGCACCGCCGCGAGCGTCGCCGTCGATCTTGGTCAGGATCAGGCCCGTCAGCGGGACCGATTCCTTGAATGCCTGGGCGACCGCGACGGCTTCCTGGCCGGTCATCGCGTCGACGACGAGCAGGATCTCGACAGGCTTGACCGCGGCGCTCACCGCGCCGATCTCGGCCATCAGCTCCGTGTCGATCGTCAGGCGTCCGGCGGTGTCGAGGATGACGACATCGCGGACGAGCCGGCGGGCAGTGTCGAGGCTGCCGCGGGCGATGTCGACGACGGACGTACCGACCGGCGCCCGGTGCGTCGGCAGGTCGAGTGACTTGGCGAGCGTCTCGAGCTGATCCGCAGCAGCCGGCCGATATGGGTCCGCGGCGACGAGGAGCGGCCGGCGGCCCTGCTTCACGAGATGCCGGGCGAGCTTCGCCGCGGAAGTCGTCTTGCCGGATCCCTGGAGCCCGACGAGAGCGATGACGGCGGGGTTGCCCTGGAGGTGGAACGTCCGGTCGCCGGCGCCGAGGAGCGCGACCAGCTCCTCGTTGACGATCTTCACGACCTGCTGGCCGGCCGTCAGGCTGCCGAGGATCTCGGCTCCAACTGCTCGTTCGCGGACGCGCGCGACGAAGTCCTTGACGACCTTGAAGTTGACGTCCGCTTCGAGGAGCGCCAGGCGGATCTCGCGCACGGCGGCGTCGACGTCCGCCTCGCTCACTCGGCCACGACCGGTCAGGTCGCCGAGTGTCTTGCGAAGGCGATCGCTCAGGCTGTCGAACACAGTTCGGGTGTGACTCCGTGTGGATGAGAGCCGGTCGGGGGCGTGACGCGCGCGCCTTCGGCCGGGTGGTGCGCGGGTTCTGACGCACCGAGGCGTTGGCAGTGTACCGGAAGGTCGGTTCGAGGGCGATGCCATCCTCGCCGGGCGGCGATCAGGCGAAGAGCGCGGCCACGAAGGCGTCCGGATCGAACGGCAGCAGGTCGCCGACCTTCTCGCCGACCCCGACGAACCGGACGGGCACGCCGAGATCGTGCTCGATGGCGAAGACGATCCCGCCTTTGGCCGTCGAGTCGAGCTTTGCCAGGACGATCCCCGTCAGCCCGACCGACTCGTGGAAGGCCTTCGCCTGGGCGAGACCGTTCTGGCCGGTTGTCGCGTCGAGGACGAAGATCGTCTCGGGCTCGGCGCCGGGCAGGCGCTTCTCGATGATCCGGCGGATCTTCGCCAGCTCGTCCATGAGGTTCGACTTCGTGTGGAGCCGGCCCGCCGTATCGGCGATCACGAGGTCGGCGCCCCGGGCGACGGCCGCATCGAGGGCGTCATAGACGACGGCACCCGGATCGGCGTGAGGAGCATGGGCGACTACAGGAACGTTCGCCCGCTCGGCCCAGATCCGGAGCTGGTCGATGGCCGCGGCGCGGAAGGTGTCGGCGGCGGCGAGGAGGACGCTGCGGCCCTCGCCGGCGTATCGGGCCGCCAGCTTCCCGATCGTCGTCGTCTTGCCGGTCCCATTGACACCGACAACGAGGATGACCGCGGGGCCGCCGGCGACCGACGGACGGGGCGACCAGTCGGAGTCGCGGGCGACGAGCAGTGCCGCGAGCTCCGCCCGGACGGCAGCTTCTGCACCGCCCGGATCGCGTCGGCGACGCGCCCGCTCGACGACCTCCATCGCAAGGGACGCGCCGACGTCCCCGCCAATCAGCGTCTCCTCGACATCGTCCCACGACGCCTCATCGGGACCGCCGCTGCCGAGGAACCCTCGCAGCCGCGACATGAACCCACCGCGCGTCCGGGCAAGGCCGGCGTCGAGGTCGCCTTCGGGCTCGGCGAGACGGAGCGTCGCCTCGGGCTCAGCCGGTGATGGCGACGTGGCCACCGGCTCGGGATGCGCTTCCACGGCAGCGACCAGATCGGCGAGGTGTTCCGGATCGGACAGAGCTTCGGCCTCGGCCGGGTCGGCGCCGGTTTCCGCAGCTGGCACCGGCTCCAGCTCGAAGTCGGATGGATCCGGCTCGGGCGCGTCGAGGTCGATCTCGGGCGCGGCGGCATCGGTCGCTGCTTCATCGTCCTTCTTCCGCCTCCAGAACATCAGGAGACGACGGCGAGAGCGCCGTCACGGCCTCGATCGGCGAGCGCCTGTGCCTCGTCGAGCTTGAGGCTGATCACCCGGCTGACCGAATCGTCGCCGACGGTGACGCCGTAGAGCGCGTCCGCGGCCTCGATCGGGTCGAACCTCGAGCATCGCGAAGAGGAGGGCGACCGCCGTCAGAGCCCGCTCGCCACCCGACAGCATCGCCAGCGCCTGGGCCTTCTTGCCGGGCGGCCGAGCGACGATCTCGATCCCGGTTGCCGACAGGTCGGCCGGATCCGTCAGCGACAGCCGGGCGAAACCACCGCCGAACAGTTGCTGGAAGCGCCGGTCGAACGCGGTCTCGAGTGCCTGAAAGGTCGTCGCGAACTGCTCGGCGATCATCCGGTTCAGCTCGCCGATGAGCTCGCGTGTCCGCTCGATCGCCTGACGTAGGTCCGATTGCTGGGTGTCCAGACTCTCGAGCCTGGCCTTCACCGTCGCGTATTCGTCGACCGCGTACGGATTGGCCGCCCCGAGCTCGTGGTAGCGCCTGCGCAGCGTTGCGAGGCGGCCGGCGCCTGGCGGATCGGCCGGCGGCGGGCTCGCCGCCCAGCGGACGACGACCGCCGCAAGAGCCGACTCGAGGGCGGCTGCGTCGTCGGCGTCGTCGGCGTCGTCGCCGTGGTGGAACTCGCCGTCGTCCCCGTCGACCGCTCCGCGTTCGATTCGCTCGTTCGCTTGGACGTCGTCGCCCGGTCCGACGGGGATGGCATCGTCCGGTAACTGTGCGACCAGCCGCTGCAGACCGAGCTCGCCGAGACCCGCCAGCTCGACCAGGAGCTGCTCCCGAAGAGCGTCGCGGCCGAGGCGTGCCTCGAGATCCGCGCGATCCGCGGCACGCAACCGATCATCCGCCGCGCGCAGCCGGTCCCGGGCGGCCGCGGCATCGCGCTCGGCCGCCGCCAGGCGGTCGCGAGCGGCGGTGTCGGCGAGACGAAGGTCGGCAAGCGCGTTCGCCGCCTCCTCCTCGCGTCGTCCCGCGAGCGCGCTCTCGCCACCGAGTCGCTCGCGCTCGACGAGAAGCGCCTGCTCGCGGGTCGCCTGCGCGACGGCGTCCGCTTCCGCGCGAGCGATCCTCACCTCGTTCATGGCCACGGTCGCCTCGGCTCGCGCTCGGCGGGCTTCCGCCTCGCGCCGGCCGGCCTCGACATCTGCTTGCTGCGCTGCAAGCCGATCGCGGCTCGAACGGAGCTCGCTGGCGCGGGCTTCCCACGCTGCCAGCGCGTCGCCACCGTCCGAGCCACGTGCCTCGTTGGGCGCGTCCGTCGACGTCACTGCTTCGTGGGAGGCGACGGCCTCACGGAGCCTCCCCAGCTCGACGGCGAGGCGGTCGGCCTGGGCTGCCTGCCAGCCTGCTTCGCGCACTGCGGCTTCGAGCGCCCGAGCCGCGGCGCGATCCTCCTCCTCCGCCGCCCGGCGCTCGCCGGCCGACTGCGACTCCTCGCCACGGGCCGTGTCGAGGAACCTGCGCGCCTCGACCGCCAGGGCCGTCGTCGCGGCGACGACACCAGCCGCCTCGGCGGCCTCCGCGGCAAGCCGGTCGACCTCGCCGCGCAAGCGCTCCGCCTCGGCGCGACGCTCGAGGGCCGCATCGCCGCGTCCGAGGCGCACGGTCAGTTCCCCGACAACCGCGGAACCGTCGCGGACGGCCGCCAGCCAGCCGGCGGGCAGCTCCTCCTGGATGGCGATCGCGGTCGCAAGATCAGGTACGACGACGGCCCTGGCCAGGATGCGCGAGACGACGCCACCCGGATCGCGTCGGATGGTCGACGCAAGCGGCCCGCCGCCGAGATCCGCGACCCGTTCGAGCAGCCGCCGCTCACGCGCGTCGGCAGCATTCCCGCTCGTTGCTGCGCGGGCGGCGGCAACCTCGCGCAGGACGAGCAGACCGCGCTCGCCGGCCAGGTCCGGCGCGGAGGCACGATCGACAAGATAGGCTCGAGCAACCTCGTCGAGGACCGCTTCGACCGCCGCCCGGTATGCCGGCTCGACGACGAGCTCCTCGTCGACGCGCCGGCCGCCGCGGCGACGGGCGGCGCGGGCGATGCCGCGCGACTCCTCTTCGACCAGCCGGACGTCGATGGCGCCCAACCGGCCCTGCTGTTCGGCCAGGGCAGTGCCGGCGGCGGAGGCCCGTTCCGTGGCGGCTTGCCTGGCTGCTTCGGCCTTGTCCGCCGCGACGCGAGCTCGTTCGCGCTCGGCGGCACTGTCGGCTTCTCGTGAGATCGCCGCCTCGAGGGCCGTTCGAGCCGCGACGACCCGCTCCTCAAGCGTCGCTCGCTGGTTCGCCGCCTCGGCCGCGGTCTCGCGCTCCGTGGCCGCGCGCCGTTCCGCATCGGCGAGCCGCCGCCGGGCGGTTTCACCCTCCGCCTCTCGTGCCGCGGTCGCCCGGCGAAGAGCGGCCGCCTCCTCGCCGCGTGCCTGACGGGCCACCCTCAGCGAGCCGAGCTCGGCCAGGGCATCGGCGAGGGCGCGCTCGGCGTCGCCGACCGCGGCGTCCAGCTCGAGATCCCGTGGCGGGACGGGCTGCGCAAGGGCCCGGCGCTGAACAGAGAGGTCTGCCTCCGCCGCCGCCCGCTCATCGCTGAGTCGGGACCGGTCTCGACCGATCGCCTCGAGGTCGCCGGCCAGGCGAGCCTCACGGAGTCGAAGCTCCGTCAATGCCGACCGCGCGGCATCGTGGGCCTCGCGTCGCCGACGCTCCGCCTCCGCGCGCTCGCCCAGCTCCCCGGCGATCCCGGCGGCCGTCTCCTCCGCCGCCTGGAGCGCCCCCATTGCCCGGTCCGCCTCCGCCCGTTCGTGGTCTCGTCGCGTGCCCGTCTCGGCCGCACGGCCCGCGGCATCGTGCCAGCGAACATGAGCCGCGAGGATGAGGGCCTCGGCCAGCTCTTCGCCGGCCGTCAAGCGCGTCGCCTGCTGCTCCGCCTGGGCCGCGAGCCGGCGGGCCTGCGGCCGGAGCTCGCCGAGGATGTCCTCGACGCGGGCGAGGTTCGTCTCCGACTCGACGAGCTGGTCCTCTGCCTTGCGCCGCCGCCGCTCATGGCGACGGACGCCGGCGACCTCCTCGAACAGCGGGCGGCGCTCCTCGGGGCGAAGGGCGAGTGCCTGATCGACCATGCCCTGGCCGATGAAGAGGAATGCGTTGTCGGCGAGGTGCGCGGCGTCGAGCAGGTCGACGAGGTCGCGCAGCCGGACACGCTGCTTGTTCAGGAGATAGTCGTTCTCGCCGCTGCGGTAGAGCCGTCGGCCGAGCTCGAGGACCGAGTATTCGACCGGCAGGAGACCGTCGGCATTGTCGAGGACGAGCATCACGTCGGCCATGCCGAGAGCGGCTCGCTTGTCGGAGCCGGCGAAGATGACGTCCTCCGACTTCCGGCTGCGGAGCGCCCGACCCTGCTCGCCGAGCGACCAGCGGAGGGCGTCGGCGAGGTTGCTCTTGCCCGATCCGTTCGGTCCGACGACGGCGCTGATACCGCCACCGAACTCGACGACGGTGCGCTCGGCGAACGACTTGAAGCCCTGGAGCCGAAGGGCAAGGAGCCGCGCCGGCGCCGTCAACCCGGAGTCCGTCGGGACGTCGCGCGGGTCGTTCTCGCCACAGCCGGCTCCGAGAATATCTCGGCGATCTCGTCGATCGCCACGTTCGGGGCGCTCGGGGCGGCTGCCTCCTCGCCCGAGGCTGCCGCGGTGGAGCTCGCGGCCGCCCGCTGGCGCCGGAGCTCCTCGAGGGCCCGAGTCGCCGCCGCCGTCTCGGCGGTCCGGCGCGATGGCCCCTCCCCCACCCCGAGCGGGCGGCCGTCGATCCAGACCTCGATCCGGAAGAGCTTCTCGTGGTCGGGCCCGCTTGCGGCGACGATCCGGTACTCCGGCCGCAGGCCGGTGCGACGCTGGGTGTGCTCCTGGAGCCGGCTCTTCGGGCTCTTGAGCGACACGCCGGGGCTGTCGTTCGACAGTTCGGGCTCCGCCAGCTCGACAAGCCAGAGCCGCGTCCGCTCCCAGCCGAGATCGAGATAGAGCGCCCCGGCCACCGCTTCGAACGCCGATGCAAGAAGGGACGGGCGACGGCGGCCGCCGCGCTGGGCCTCGCCCTCGCCGAGCAGGATCAAGGCCCCGAGATCGATACGTCCGGCGAGACGCGCGAGGCCGGTCGTGCTCACGATGGATGCCCGTCGCGTCGAGAGAAGACCCTCGTCGTCGCTCGGATGGGCCTCATAGAGGGCCTCGGAGATGGCCATGTTGACGACGACGTCACCCAGGAACTCGAGCCGTTCGTTGTGGCCTCGAGCGGCGTCGCGGTGCTCGTGCAGCCAGCTGCTGTGGACGAGGGCCTGTTCGAGAAGTTCGAGATCGCGGACTGGAAGGCCGAGGCGCTCTGCCAGGCTGGCCGCGGGTCCCACCGGGCCCGTCGCCGACGCGGGCCTGACGGCGCTAGGAAGCTCGCTCGTCGATGTACTCGACCGCGTCCCCAACGGTGCGGATCTTTTCGGCATCCTCGTCGGAGATCTCCGTCCCGAACTCCTCCTCGAGGCTCATGATGAGCTCGACGAGATCGAGCGAGTCCGCATTCAGGTCGTCGACGAACGAAGCCTCGGGCTTGACCTCATCCTCCTCGACGCCGAGTTGCTCGACGACGATCTTCTTGAGGCGCTCGTACGTGGTGGCCAACTGACTCTCCCTCCTCGGAGTAGGGGTTGCCGACGGCTACGCGCCGTTCGATCCGGCTGCGATGCGCCCGAGAACGCCATTCATCAGGCGTCGCATCGGGTCTCCACTGTAGATCCGTGCAAGCTCGACCCACTCGGCGATCGCCACCCGGGCCGGCGTCGGCGAGTGTAGCACCTCACCGATGGCGCTACGGAGCAACGCGCGGTCCATTCGTGCGAGCGTGACGACCGGATATTGCGGTGCAACTCGTTCGATGGTTGCATCGATCGTGTCACGATGCGAGACGACCGCCGCGACCAGGGAGCGGGCAAGCGAGGCGGCAACGGGGCTGCCTTCGATCTCGGCGAGATGGCGCTCCAGGATCGCCTCGGCCGTCCGCTGTCCGAACTCCGCCTCGAAGACGGCGGCGAGCGCAAGCCGACGCCCGGTCCTCAGAGCCCGGATCCGATCTGAACCTGCTCCCCGACTTTCAGTCACGTTGCTCTCCGAGGTCGAAGGCGGAGCTCCGCCGACGCCATTCGCCCGAGGATTTCGGTCCGAGCCCTTGTCAGCCTCCGACACCGTCGACCGTGACGGTGACGGACTCGAGCCGCAGCCCGAGCATCCGCTCGACGGTCGCGGCGACCGCGGTACGAACATGCCGGGTGAGCGGCAGGAGGGCGTGACCAGGTCTGGCGACCAGCCAGACACGGACCCGGATGCCCCTGTCCGACATCTGGGTCGTGATCGCGGGGCCGGCAAGGAACGAACGCCAGGCGGGCCCCCGCCGACCGACCCTGGCGACGCCTGGAACCTCGAACGCGGCGAGTCTGACCATCTCGGTGACGATGCCCTTGCCGACGCTCAACTCCGGGCCGCTCACGAGGCAGACTCGAGGGTCGGCGCGGGCTCCTCGATAGGGGCCGGCTCCTCATTCGGTGCGCTGTCGGGCGGGGCCGTCGTCGCCACCCTGGCCGGCGGGGCGAACGCCTCGCCGATGAGCTCCGGGACCCTTGTCCGGGCCATCGTCGCCGCGACGCCCACGCCATAGGCGATCATCCGCCGGCGCGCCCGGCCGTGGGTGATTATCACCGTCCCCCGGACGCCAAGGAGCGGCGAACCGCCGGCCCGCTCGTAGTCGAAGATGGTGCGGATCCTCGCCACGCCCGGAGCCATGAGCAGATACGCCAGGCGGCCCCGCAGCGAGCCGCGGAATTCCCTGCGGAACAGGTCGAAGATGAAGGTCGAGAGGCCTTCGAAGAACTTGATGACGACGTTGCCAAGAACCGCATCGCAGACGACGACGTCGGCCATGTGCCGGGTCAGGTCCTTGCCCTCGACATTGCCGACGAAGTTGAGGTCTGTCTCGTCGATCAGAACGGTCGCCTCCTGGATCCGGGCGTCGCCCTTGCCTTTCTCCTCGCCGATCGACAGCAGGGCGACCCGCGGCCGCGGAACCCGCAGGACCTGCTCGGCGAAGATCGCGCCCATCCGCGCGAACTGGGCGAGGTTCTCGGGTGTCGAGTCGGGGTTCGCCCCGATGTCGAGCAGAACCATCGGTCCGGCGTCGGTGGTCATCTGGACGGCAAGCGCGGGCCGATCGACGCCGCGCAGGCGCCCAAGCCGGAGGACGGCCGCGGCCATGCCTGCGCCGGTGTGTCCGGCCGTGACGACCGCATCGGCTCTGCCGCTCCTGACGAGGTCGGTTGCCACGAGGATCGTGGCGTCCTTCTTCTCGCGCAACGCGAGCGCCGGGTGCTCGTCCATGCCGATCACCTGGCTGGCGTGGACGATCTCGACGTTGGCCGGCAGCTCGCCGGCGATCGAGCGGACGGTCGCCTCGTCACCGACCAGGAGGACGTTGTCGGCGGGGTGATTCCTCGCGTGATCGATGGCGCCTGGCACGACCTCCGCAGGGCCGTGGTCGCCGCCCATCGCATCGACCGCGATCGTGACTCCTGGTCCACCCGGGTCGTTCTGCTGTCCGAATGGGTGGCCGATCTGATCGACCATCGGTCAGGAGGCGGACTCGTTCGTGGACTGCTTGATCTCGATCGCCTGGCGGCCCTGGTACCAGCCGCAGTTCGGGCAGACGTGGTGCGGCAGCTTCTGCTCGTGGCAGTGGTCGCACTCTTCGAGCTTCGGCACGCTCAGCGCCAGGTGGGCGCGGCGCTCGCCCTTTCGGGCGTGCGAGACGCGTCGCTTCGGAACACCCACGGTGTGCGGTCTCCTTCGTTCGGGTCAATCTGAGAGTTGCGGGCGCCGAGTTGGACGCGCCAGACGCCCCGACCTGTCAGCGGAGCCGATCGCGGAGTGTACCGCGAGCCGCCATTGCATGCCAGCGTCAGCCGTCGTCGGCCTTGAAGTTCCTTAGCGCCTCGAGGCGCGGATCCATTTCCTCGTCGGGGTGATCGTGGATGCCGTCCTCGAGCCGCTCGCCGCAGACGAGGCACAACCCCGGGCAATCCGGCCGGCAGAGTGGGGCGATCGGTTCGGCCAGCTGGATCGCCTCGCGAACCGGTGTCTCGATGTCGAGCTCGTGATGGTCGGTCAGGCGGAGGAGCTCATCGTCGCCTTCTTCGCGGGCCACGACGACGTGACCGGAGTGGAGATCGATCGACGGCAATGCCTCTTCCTCGATCGAGATGTGGATGGGGACCTCGATGTCGCGGACGCAGCGACTGCATTCGGCAGCCAGGCTGGTATCGAGCTCGGCGATGACGAGGAGGCCGCGGTTCGTCCGCGCAAGCCGGACATGACCCTCGATCGGGTCGGCCAGACGGAGGTCGTCGCCGAGATCGATCGTCGCGCCGGCGACAACATAGTCTCGGGTGGCCCCGGGCTCGTCGTCGAGGAGCCCGGCAACGTTCCAGACCAGCGGTTCGACCACCGGCCGGTTGGATTTCACCGTCGCACCGGCAGCGAGGCGTCCTCCTCGGCATCGTCGTCCAGCTCGCCGGTCGTGTCGTAGCCGTCGTCGGGCGGGACCTCGTCGAGCTGCTGCTCGTCGGTCCGCCGCTCGTCGAGCAGGGTGATCCCCTTCTTGATGCCCTGGAGGGTCTTGACGACCTCGCCCTCCAGCCCGACGAGGACCCCGACCGCGTATTCGTCGGCCCCGCGACGGACGTCGTCCGCGTCGTCCTGGGCCTCGCCGACGATCCGCCGGCTCTCCACCTCGGCTAATTGAGTGAGCCCCCGTTCGTCGATGAGGAAGGCGGCCTGTTCCTGGGCCCGGGCGACGATCCGCTCGGCCTCCTCCTGGGCCTTCTCGATGATGCGCTCGCCCTCGGAATTGATCCGCTTCGCGGCGCGGACCTCTTCGGGCACGGCGACGCGGAGCTCGTCGATCAGGCCGAGGGCCGCTGCCTGATCGATGACGACATTGCTCGTCAGTGGCAGCTTCCGGCCGTTGGCGATGATCGATTCGAGGCGCTCCACGAGGAAGATGATGTCGATCGAAGTGCCCTCCGTGGCGCTCGGCTCGGCTCGGCGGGTCGTTGGCCCGGATTATCGCACGGCGCCACAGCGGCCGAAGGCGGGGTCGGCGATGGCCAGTCCGACAGGGCGTGCATTGACCCCGGCTGGCCGATGCCTCAGCGGCGGCCGAGCGCCCTGTTCAGGCGGTCCGCCGCCGCGGCCGGGATCATCTCCGACACGTCGCCGCCGAACGAAGCGATCTCCTTGACCAGCGAGGAGGACACATAACCGTGTTCGACCGCGGTCATGAAGAACACGGTGTCGACCTCGGGTGCGAGCTTGCGGTTGTTGTGGGCGAGCTGCATCTCGGTCTCGAAGTCGCTGATCGCCCGCAGGCCGCGAACGATGAATTGGGCGCCGCGGGCACGGCAGAAGTCGACGGTCAACCCGTCGAAGGAGTCGACCTCGATCCGATCGGCACCGGCACCGGCGCCGCCCGCCGCAAGCGCCTGACGGATGATGTCGATCCGAACCTCGACCGGCAGGAGGGGCTGTTTGCGAGGGTTGGCGAGGACGCCGACGATGACTCGCTCGAACACGCCGGAGGCGCGCCCGATCACGTCGAGGTGGCCGTTCGTGATCGGGTCGAACGAGCCCGGGTAGACCGCGACGCTCATCGGTCCTCCTCGCGCCGGTAGAAGGTCAGGGCCGTTTCCCCGAACCGTCGGTCGCGCTCGGATGCTAGCAGCCCGATCCGGTCAGGCGGACGGTCGCGCCAGAAGTGCTTCGCGATGACACGAGCTCTGGGGGTCAGGGGCGCGCCGTCCGCTCCGAGCGCCTGGAGCGTCCTCACGAGAAGGTCGGTCTCGGCGTATGGCGGATCGACGATCACGAGGTCGAACACTGCGCCGGGCGGGGACGCCCGACCGAGCCAGGCAACCGCGTCCGCACGCACGACGGTGGCCCCCGGACCCGCCAGCGATGTGGCCCGCAGATTCGCCTCGATCACCGACGTGGCGTCCGCGTCCTTCTCCACGAAGACCGCCGACGCAGCACCCCGCGACAGCGCCTCGATCCCGGCGGCTCCGCTGCCGGCGAACAGGTCGAGGACCCTCGCACCGTCGAGATCTGGCTCGAGGATCGCGAACAGCGTCTGCTTCACCCGGTCCGCAAGCGGACGGGTGCCGGGGCCGGGGGCACGCAGGCGGATGCCACGCGCCAAACCCGCGATCACCCGGCCCGCATCGGTCACGCCGGGATCATCTCGATCACGCCAGGTCCGTCGGGGTCACGACCGCGCGACGCCGTCGGCCGGGATGCGTCTCGCTCATCCTGAGCGCTACGACAATCCCGGACCCGGCCGTGACCGCGGCGACGGCAGTGATCGCCGTCGCCATCCCCGCCCGGTCCGCCACGATGCCAACGAGGATTGCGCCGGCCGCGAACCCGAGATCGCGCCACATCCGATACACGCCGAGCGCCGACCCGCGCCAGGCCGGATCCGCGACGTCGGCAACGGCGGCAAGGAGCGTCGGGTAGACCATGCCGGTCCCGATCCCGAGCGCGACGCACGCCGCGAACCACGGCCAGAAGCCGGAAGTCCAGGCGATGGCCGCGATCGCTGCACCCTGGAGGAGAAGTCCGGCGACGATCAGGCCCTTTCGCCCGATCCGGTCGGACAGGGCGCCGGTCGCCAGCTGCGACGTCCCCCACGTCAGCGGGTACGCCGCCGCGAGCGTTGCGATTTCGGTGAGTGACAGCCCGGCGGCTGCGTAGAAGAGCGGCAGCAGGCCCCACGCCATCCCGTCATTGAGGTTGTTGACGAGCCCGGCCTGGCTTGCGGCGGACAGGGACCGATCGAAGAAGCTCGTCCGCAGGATCACGGTCCGCCAGGGGGGCCGGGCGGCGCGATCCTCGAGCGCATGCTCCAGGCTGACGTGGTCGCGTGTCTCTCGAACAGCGAACGCCGACAGCGCGAGACCCGCCACGGCGACGACTAGCCCCAGCACGAACGGCGCCGGTCGGAGGCCGGCTCGGTCCGCGATGTACCCGGTCACGAGCGCCGTCACCGCAACCGCGCTGTAGCCCGCGGCCTCGTTCAGCCCGAGGGCAAGCCCACGCCGCCGCGGCCCAACGAGATCGACCTTCATCATCACCGCCACCGACCACGTCAGGCCCTGGTTGATCCCCAGGAGGACGTTGGCCGCCACGACCCATTCCCAGCTCGGCGCCCAGATGAGGAGGAGCGGCACGGGGACGCCGACCAACCAGCCGGCCACGAGCACCGGATGCCGTCCGTAGCGGTCCGCAAACAGCCCCGCCGCGAGGTTCGTCAGGGCCTTCGTGATCCCGAACGCGACGAGGAACGTCAGCACGGAGGCGACACCCTCGAGCCCGAAGATCCGGGTCGCCATCAGCGGCAGGACGGTCCGCTCCTGGCCGACCATCGCGCCGATCAGCGTCTGGACGCCGACGAGCAGCGCGAATTGGCCGGCATTCGCCCGGAGGCCAAGTGAGATCGGCAAGGCCCGGGCCACCTCAGGCACCGCTGGCGGGATCGCCCGCCCAGACGCGCTCGAGCCAGCCTCGTTCGAGCTCGCGGGCGAGTGGCCCGTGCTCGCCGTGCAGCCGGCCACCGTCGTCCAGCAGGATCTCCGCGTGCTCGCGCGCACGCCGCGCGAGCGCGACATGGCCCTTGTCCTGGAGCGATGCCACCCGCAGCCGCGGCAGACCACTCTGGGCAAGCCCCAGGACGTCGCCCTCGCGACGCAGCTCGAAGTCGCGTTCCGCCAGCTCAAAGCCGTCGCGCAGCTCCGCGACGGCCCTGAGACGCGCCTGGGCGACCTCGTCAGTCGTGTCCGAGACGAGGACGCAGAACGATTCGGCGGTTCCGCGACCGACCCGACCGCGGAGCTGGTGGAGCTGGGCGAGCCCGAACCGATCGGCGCCCTCGACGATCATCATCGTCGCCTCGGCCACGTCGACCCCGACCTCGACGACGGTCGTACCGACGAGGACGTCGAGCTCGCCGTCGCGGAACCGGGCCATCTCGGCGTCGCGCTCGGCGGCCTTCATCCGCCCGTGGACCATACCGACACGAAGCGGCGCGAGCAGGGTCCGGAGGCGGACCGCCTCGGCCTCGGCGGCGACAGCCGAGGTGTCGGCGAACAGCTCGCCGGACTCCAGGTCCGCCTCGGCCTCGTCGATGAGAGGGACGACGACGAAGGTCCGATGGCCGAGGGCCGCCTCGGCGCGAACGCGATCCCACGTCGGTCCGAGCTCGTCCGGCGTCCGGATCCCCGTCCGGATCGGGATCCGGCCTTCCGGCGGGGTTCGCAGGTCCGAAACGTCGAGATCGGCGTAGAGGACCTGGCCGAGGGTCCGTGGGATCGGGGTCGCCGTCATCAGGAGGACGTGCGGGGCGTGCCCGCCGGCCTTTGCTTCCAGCTGACCGCGTTGCTCCACCCCGAATCGATGTTGCTCGTCGATGACGACAACACCGAGGGCGGCAAACGAGACCCGCTCCTGGATCAGCGCATGCGTGCCGACGACGACGGGCGCCATGCCGCTGCCGAGCAGATCGAGGGTATGGCGGGCCGCCGCGGCCGACATCGAGCCGGTCAGGATCTCGACGGGGATGGCGGCATCCTCGAGGAGCGAGGCGACGGTCGCGTGGTGCTGCCGGGCGAGGAGATCCGTCGGCGCAAGGAGGGCACCCTGGAACCCGGCCCGCGCGGCCGCCGCCAGGGCCCACGCCGCCACCGCCGTCTTGCCCGACCCGACGTCGCCCTGGAGCAGTCGGAGCATCGGCGTGGGGCGGGCGAGGTCGTCGCGGATCGCGGAGATCGCCGTAGCCTGGTCAGCCGTCAGCTCGACGGTCCGCTGGAGCTTCCGGGAGATCGATCCGGTCAGCGTGTTCCGGAGCGTCTCGTCGACCGCCTCGTCGACGGCGACGGGCCGGGCGGCATCGCGACCACGCTGCCGTCGCCGGCCGACCATCCCCAGCTGGAGAGCAAGGAGCTCATCGAAGGCGAGCCGGCGGAGCGCGGCGTCGCGACCTTCGAACGTTGCCGGATAGTGGGCCTCCTCGAGCGCGGTCCCGATCGGGACGAGCGCCTCCTCCGCGCCAATGGCGGGCGACAGGTATTCCGGGTAATCCCTGCCCGCCCGGTCGAGGGCCTCCCGCATGGCGATCCGAAGACGATTGGCCGTCAGGCCGGCGGTCAGCCGATACACCGGCACGATCCGCCCGACGTGGAGCATCTCGTCGTCGTTGCCCTCGGGCTGGAAGTCCGGGTTATCGAGCGTGAGCTTCCGACCGAAGCGCTTCAGCTTGCCGGAGACGACGACCCTGTCCCCTGCGTGGAGGCGTCGCTCGATGTAGCGCCGCCCGAACCAGGTCGCCTCGACGGTTCCGGTGTCGTCCTCGAGGACGGCGATCGTCCGCTGGATGCGGCGCCGAAATGACGGCTCCACGCGAACGTCGACGACGCGCACCCGGGCGCTGACCACGCTCCCCTCCTCCACGAGGTACAGCTCGCCGAGCTTGCGCATCTCGCGGAGGTCGTCGTACCGGCGCGGCAAGTGAAAGAGGAGCTCACGGACGGTGAAGAACCCGAGCCGGCGTCCCGCCCGTCGGAGGAGTGGCGCGGCGCTGAGCCCGGATCGGATCAGCTCCGTTTCGAGCAGGGCTGCCGGATCGGTCGGCGGGGGCGGAAGCGCCGCCGCGGCCGGCTTGCGCGTCCTCGGTGCCGCCACGCTCCTACTCGGCGGAGACGAGATAACGATAGTGCGGCTGGCCGCCGTGGACGACCTCGACCTCCGCGCCATCGGTCGCCGCCCCGATCTTGCGGGCGATCGCTTCGGCCTCGGCGAGCGTCGCGTCCGACCCGTAGTAGAGGGTGATGAGCTCGAAACCCGGATTGAGCGCCGCCACTGCCTTGAGGGTGGCCCTGTCACGGTTGCCGTCGACGGCGACGAGCCCGTCGTCGGGATCGAGGGCGATGGTCTGGCCTCGCTTGACCTTCGTGCCGCCGATCGTCGCGTTCCGGACGGCCTCGGTCACCTGGAACGTCTGGAGGCCGCGGCCAGCCTCCGTCATCGGGCCGACGTTCGTGGCGGCGTCGAGGGTCGGGTCGAGGGCGAGCAGCGCGGCAATCCCTTCGGCGGCGTTACGCGTAGGGACGACGACGACGCGCTTGTCCTCACAGACCCGGGCGGCCTGCTCCGCCGCCAGCCTCACGTTCGGATTGTTCGGCAGGATGATGACCTCGCGGGCACGGGCGAGTCGGGCGACGCGCAACAGCTCACCGGTGCTTGGGTTGGCCGTCTGGCCGCCGCGCAGGATCTGGTCGACCCCGAACTCCTCGAAGATCCGGGCGAGGCCGTCACCGGCGACGACGGCCACGACCGCGGGCCCGACGCGGGTCTCTGCCTCCGGCTCGGTACCGTTGCGGGAGGACTCGGCAAATGGACTCCCGGTCGACGGGAGTTGTCCAGCCTCGGGCGCGACCGGCTGGGCCACCGGCGCCGACGCGGCCACTGAGCGTGGAGCGCTCTTCGTGGCGACACCGACCCGTTCGCTCGATCCGGAGGCAGAGCGGCCGAGATGGGCGGCCGAATCGGAAGCGCGTCGTGCCCCAGCAGGATCCTTGCGGGCCGCACTGGAAACGGCGGCAGCCGCGGCGCCCGTGCCCTGCGTTGCCCCGGTGAATTCGGTCGCCCGTGCCTCGCGCACATCGCGGGCCTGGTTGTCGAGATTCTCGACGCTGATCCGCGACAGGCTTCCCAGACCCAGGCCGTAAGCGATGACCTCGTCCGAGGACCGACTCCCCGATCGTCTCGAGCCGGTCTCGAACGGCGTCGAGGTGGAGCGGCCGCCCGGGCAGTGCCTGGAGGAGAAACATCGTCTCGTAGCCAAAGCCCTCGTCGGCGTGGGCGACGAGCGTCGACGGCCTGGCGGCGGCTGTCGTCCGGCCAGTCGCGCCCCGCACCGACGTCCCACCCCTCATCTGAATGAGCGCGCCCTGGAACAGCCGATAGAGACCCTGCCCGCCCGAATCGACGACACCTGCATCCCGCAGGATCGCCAGGAGCGACGGCGTCCGGGCAACCGACTTCTCGGCGGCCTCGACGGTCGCGGCCAGGACGACCTCGATGTCGTTCGATCGCTCGGCGGCGACGACGGCTGCCTCGGCCGACTCACGGATGACCGTCAGGATCGTTCCTTCGACCGGTTTGGCGACGGCGCCATAGGCCGTCTTCGCGCCGACCGTCAGGGCGTGGGCGAGATCGAGGCCGTTGAAGCGGGTCTTGCCCCCCAGACCGTCGGCCATCCCCCGGAAGATCTGGCTGGCGATCACCCCCGAGTTGCCGCGGGCTCCCATGAGCGACCCGAAGCTGATCGCCGTCGCGATCCGCTCTGTCGTCACGTCGGCGACAGCCTCGGCCTCGTCGAGGGCGGCCCTGACGGTCGCGAACATGTTCGAGCCTGTGTCGCCGTCCGGTACCGGGTAGACATTCAGGCTGTTGATCTCGGCGACATGCGCCTCGAGATTGTCGACGGCGCCCTGGAAGGCCTCGAGCAGACCGGCGCCGTCACACGATCGGCGGGCCATCAGGCGACGTCCGTGCCGCTGGCAGCCAGATCGTCGGCGGCGACGTCGTTGGGGTCGGGCGGTGCGGCTGCCGCCGGCAGGTCGCCGGGTTGGAATCGGAGCCCATTGACGTGGATGGTCAACCGACCGATCTCGACCTCGAGGGCCCGACGAACCGCGTAACGTACGGCCGAATCGACCTGGCGGGCAACCTCGGCGACCGGGACGCCGTAGGCGATGGTGAGCTGGAGCTCGATCGTGAGGGCGGGCCCGTCGCGAGAGGTCGCGAGCGCCGTCGGGCGGCCGACCGATTCGAGCTCGGCGGCGCCACTCTTGTCAGGCGGCCCGGAGCCTCCGGCGTCCTCCGCGGCGTCATCGCCGAACGAGACCCTGATCCCCGGCTGAGCGAGCCCAAGCCGCTCGAAGAGTCCACCGATAACCCCGCCGCCGGCGAACCCGCTGACCCCGTACGATCCGAGTGTCGCCGTCCGGACGATGTCGACGACGGCACGGCGAGTGACGAACGATCGACCGGGCGTCGATGCGGTGGGCACGCGGTGGTCGACCTCCGGTGATGGGCTTGCCTCGGGCGGCTGCGGCTCCGACGGCGACGGTGCTATCATACCGCCCCGTTCGCGCCGTTCAGCCGAGCGTTCCTGTGATCACACGTTCCGAGGACCAGCATGGCCCGCTCCTGCGCAATCTGCGGCAAGGTGTCGATGGGTGGCTTCAATCCCCAGTCGTCGGGGATGAACCGCGTCCGCGCCCACCGTCGCTACCAGCCGAATCTCCAGCCGCTCATCATCACGCAGAAGGGCGTCCCGACGAAGGCGCTCGTCTGCACCCGCTGCCGCCGAACCACGACGAACTCGCGGCCTGAGCCGCGCGGCACTTCCTGGGCTCGCGACTGGGCCGCGCGGCACTTCGACCGGACCGGTTGCCAAGGCGCCGACCGGTCTCTCCATGTCCGGCGCCGAGTCGACGTCCGTCTCGCGCAGCAGGATGCCGCGAGCCGCCTGAGCCGCGAACCGCCCGAGCCGCAAGCCCGAGCCGCGCGAGCCGCGAGCCGCGAGCCGCGAGCCCGAGCCGCGAGCCGCCCGAGCCGCGAGCCGCGAGCCGCGAGCCCGAACCGCCTGATTCCGCGCCAAAAGCGCGCCTG
>WNGI01001474.1_pt1 | contig 28139 bp, 28 predicted proteins | sample 5400621 | NCBI WGS metagenome assembly WNGI01 (sample SAMN13153374, study PRJNA577476) | soil metagenome | isolation source: 20 cm soil or saprolite under Garry oak tree replicate 1 | place: USA:California | collected 2016-06-15
GTCCTGCCGAAGTACGCCGCCGTCGATCAGCGCACCGAGCAGTTCTTCGAGGAAGAACGGATTTCCCTCTGCGCGAGTGAGCAACTCCTCCCTAACGGCCGGTGCGAGGTCCGCGGCCAGCGTTTCCCGAAGGAGCCGCTGCGAGTCGCCGCGCGATAGGAGATCGAGTTCCAACAAGCTTCCGTGCTCGGCCAGTCGGGCGCGCCAGCGGTCTGGAAGGTCGGGCCGAGCCGTCGCCACGATCAGCAGCGGCGCCTGCAGATCGGTCATGACGCGCTCCACGAGGTCGAGCAGTGGCTCCTCGGCCCAGTGGAGATCCTCGAGCACGATCAGCAACGGCTGGTCGCGCCCGAGCGCGGCGAGGAAGTCGATCCACGCCTCCTGCAAGCGCTCCCGTGCCGCCAGCGGGTGGAGATCCCCTGCGACGTCTACGCCAAGCGTGAGACCGAGGATCGGCCGCGGTCCGAGCCTTTCGAGCACCGTCACGGGCGCGTCACTCTCCAGGAGGCGAAGCGCAGAACGCAGGATCTCTGCGAGTGGCGCATATGTGATCCCGCGCCCGTACGACGGGCAGCGGCCGACCATGCGGAAAGGTCGTGGAGACTCTCGGTCGAGCTTCTTCCACAGGTGCGAGGCGAGAGCCGTCTTGCCGACGCCGGCCTCGCCAATGATGGTCAGAAGCCGCGGTCTGCCGACGGAGACCGTCCGACGATACTCGTCGAGCAGACCGTTGAGCTCTCGTTCCCTCCCGACGAACACCGGTCGCAGGTTTCCGAAGCCTCGAGCGCGTCGACCGTCGAACTCGCGGATCAGGCGGCGATAGACAATGCCGCGTCTTCCCTTCGCGTCGATCGTTTCCGGATCGGAGAATTCGAATGCGTCGATCGCTGCCGACGCCGTCCGCTCGCCAACGACGATTTCCCCAGGCGCAGCGTTCTGCTCGAGCCTCGCGGCGATGTTCACAGCATCGCCGGTGATAAAGGAACTCCCCTCGCGACCGCCGCCGACAACCACCTCGCCGCTGTTGACGCCGATCCGCAGGATGAGCTGGTCACCGAACAGCTCGTGCAGTTTGCGCCGCATCGCCACCCCCGCATGCAGCGCGCGTTCGGCATCGTCCTCGTGTGCGGTCGGCGTACCAAACGCAGCCATGACGGCATCGCCCACGAACTTCTCGACGGTGCCGCCCGCCGCTTCGATCTCTGCGCTCATTGCTTCGTAGAAGCGATCGAGCATTGCTCGCGTCCGTTCGGGATCCTGAGAGGCGCCGAGCTCCGTCGATCCCACCAGGTCGGCGAAAAGGATGGTCGCGATCTTCCGCTCCTCCGTCGGCGAATCAGGCGTCGTGCGAGCCCCGCAATGAGGGCAGAACCGAGCTTGTTCGGGAATCGAACCTCCACATTGAGAACAAGCGGTCACGGCCATGAGTTTGACCGAGAAGGCCCTCGAAGTACACGTCTTGCATTTCCTCATCGCCGCCGATGCCGGCTGCGCCGGCGTCGGCCGCCACGGGCTTTCGGTGATGGGCGGGCTCTAGCTTGCGCGCAGTGGCCGTGGGCAAGCAGATTCCGGACGACCGGCGCTAGCTGCTACTTCCATCCTTCAGCGGCCACCGTCAAACCGACGTCCCCCATCGCATCCCACGACCCGGCCGCGGCGTCCTCTTGGGCGATACGTTTGGCTCCATGACGGAACGTAGGACGTCCGCCGGCGACGGCTCTGGCCCCAAGACCCGCTACCACCTACTCACGACCGACGGGGGCATAGTCGCCGATCAACCCGGTAAGAAGATGGCGGGTGAAGCCGCGATTGGTGTGGTCCTGAAGGCCCCTCTCGTGGAGATCTTGGAGCCAATAGGGCCGGTGAAGGACCACCACGTCGCGGAGTATCGAGCTCTCATCAGAGGCCTCGAGGCCGCCCGCTCTCGCGGGATTGGACACTTACGCGTGTGCCTCGATTCCGCTCTGCTAGTCAACCAGCTGAACGGCAGATGGAAAGTCAAGGCGGAGCACCTCAGACCCTTGCATGAGCATGCGGCGTCTTTGATCCAACAGTTCCCTGACATCAAGATCACGTGGGTGCCCCGAGAGGCGAACGCCGAAGCGGACGCACTTGCGAGCACGCCACTTGGGCCCCTGAGGCCCAAGCCGAAACCTTCAATCGACGAACTTCCGCTCGAATAGCGCCGTGATGATGCGCTTCGTTTTCGGCGCAAGTTGCGAAAAAACCGCAGGCCCTCAACCAAGCCGAAACCGGCTTTACGCCTACCCACCTGCGTTCCGGTCCTTGCTAGCTTCGAATCGCACCGTTATCCGACCTTGAAGGGGGGTTATTTCATGGCGGCAACGGTCACACCATCCCTCGTGCACCAGTTCTCGGCGATGAAGCCAGCCGACTTTGGGCGCACGATCGAGCCGAAGTGGCAGGTCGCACAGAAGCTCGTCAAGGAGATCCAGGTCGCGGCCAAACCGGCGCTAGCACGAGATACCACTGACGCAGAGAGGGGGGCGAAAGCCCCTCTCTCGCGTGGCCACAGCATCACCCTGTTACGCGCGCGGGAAGCGGGAGCGCGCACTCGAACGGCTGCTCGACTCCGGCTACGGGGCCGAGTAGGTAGACCGCAGGTAGCCCGCTGCGAACCGGCGATGATGCGCCGTGATCAGAAACAGGCGGGCTTGCAGCGCTTTCGGCGATGGAGCGTACCGGGATCGAACCGGTGACCTCCGGCTTGCAAAGCCGGCGCTCTCCCAGCTGAGCTAACGCCCCGTGCCCGCATAGTAGAGCCAAAACCCGAGGACCTGATGTTCTCCCCCTGACGCGATTGTCGTGCGGGGCCTACTTGGGTGAAATGCACGGCTGTCGTATCGTGGAGGCGTGGTCAGGCTGGCCGACAAGGATGTCCGGTCGGCGCTCGAGCTCGTTTGGGATGCCGCCGAAGACACGGGTCTCGATCCGTTCCCGCGTGAGTTTCTAGAGCGGCTTGCGAGGTTGATCCCTGCCGACTCGATTGTGGGTTACCACGAGGTCGAAGCGAGAGCACCGTGGCGTGCGGTCGAGGCCGTCGAGATTCCAGCTCAGGGTGTACCTATCGAGATACAACAAGCCGCGAAACCGTTCTGCCCTCAGGATCCGCTGCAGAATGGATTGCGTCGAGGAGAGCGCCGCGTCTTGAAGCTCTCCGACTGTTTTACACGCCGGGGGATGCGGAAGCTCGACCTCTACCACTGCGTATGGAAGCCGCTCGGGATCGACGACAGCCTCCGTGTTTGGTTTCCGGCACCACCGGGACGTGCGCGGACGATGTATCTGGAGCGCGGCAAGCGCGACTTCAGTGAGCGCGACCGCTCGTTGCTCGAGCTCTTGCGACCGTCGCTGATCCGGATGGTCCGGCGCGCAGACCGACGCCGGCGAGGGGATGTCCGAGCTCTCTTGACCCCACGCGAGCTCGAGATTCTGCGCTGGATTGGGCGCGGAAAGACGACGAGGGAGATCGCGGAGGTGCTTGTCGTGTCGCCGCATACGGTTCGAAAACACGTCGAAAACATCCTGGAGAAGCTCGACGCGCGGACTCGAAGCGAAGCTCTTGCGCGTATGGTCGAAGCCCGCTGATCCCGCGGTTCCGCAAGCCGGGGTCTTTTGGAAATAGGTCACCTGACGTATTGGCAGTCACGTTCCTCCGCTGAACGATGCCTTTGACATGCAAGAGAGCTCCGTGACCGGAGGAGGAGTGCATGCATTGGCTGAGGCGGGCAATCCTGGCGAGCGGGTCGATCGCTTGCGCAGTCGGGGTCGGCGTCGTGTCATCGGCGAGCGTGTTCGCAGGCAGCGATGGGGTACCGCGCGGCGGCAAGGTCGTCGCAAGCATCCGCATCCCGCGGGGATCCGGCGGGTTGGCTGTCGGCGAGGGGGCGGTCTGGGCGATGAGCGACAGCGCGTCGACGCTGCTGCGAATCGACCCGAAGCGAAACACAGTCAGCGCTCGGATCAAGGTCAAACCGAACAATCCATGTCCGCCCTTCCCGCAAGCTTGCAGCGAAGCCGCGGCCGGCCAAGGCGGTATCTGGGTTTCGCACCCCTCTGACAACACAGTCTCACGCATCGATCCGCAAACGAACCAGGTTCTAGCGACGATTCCAGTCGGTCGGCATCCGGATGGGATCGCCGTCTCGCCGGGCGCGGTCTGGGTTGCGAACAGCGGCGGCCCGACCATTAGCAGCGGCGGTCCGACCGTCTCGAGGATCGATCCCGCGGCGAACCGGGTTGTAGCGACGATCGAGACCGCGCCCGCCCGCGGATGTTGCTCCGACTTCATGGAGTTGACAGTAGGAGATGGCTCGGTCTGGGTCGGCGTTCCGAACCTCACCTCCGTCGTCCGGATCGACCCCGCGACGAACGCGGTCAGGGCGACGATCCGCCTATCGGTGCCGCCCGCCGGGTTCCTCGCGGCCGACAAGAGCGCGGTCTGGTCGGCGGGCGCCCATGCTGCCGGCGTCGTCACGCGGCTCGACCCGCGGACGAACAGGCTGAGCGGAAACTTCAATGGGGCGGAGACCCCGATCGGTCTTGGACTCGCGTTTGGCTCGCTCTGGGTGGCGGACCTCGACTCGAAGGTGATCGATCGCGTCAACCCGCACACCGCGCGCACCATCGGCCGTCTGCGCGTTGGCGGATATCCGGTCCGCATCGCCGTCGGCTTCGGATCGGTCTGGGTCCGTGACGACACAGGGCGGGTCCTGCGCATCAGACCGCAGCGCTGACCCGGTCGCGAAACCGTCAAGTTCTTGCGGTTGCTCTGTATCAGGGAGCTACTGCGTAAGCGCGCCGGCGGATCGTCGAGCAACGCTCGATCATCTTCGAGACGGCTGCACTCGGCGCCTCGCCGGCCGTTAAGGCCCGGATCGATACCAATCGGATTCGAATCATCATGGCTCCGCGCAGTGGAAGCCGGATTCGAATCCGCCGATCAGGCAGCTTCAGGATGAGGCGGCGGCAACGGCGGTAGATCCAGATCCGGTTCGGCCTCGCTGTCCTCCACGAGTTGCTCGGCCCAGTCATCCGACTCGAAGTAGTCCCCGACGATCTCTTCAGCGTGCGAACCCGGCATCACGGCTCCTTGGTCGTTGTCTCGAGCCGCAGTGCCCGCCACAAGTCCTTGCGAAAGGTGTCGGCCCCGGCGGGAGAGGGGAGAATCCCTCTTCCGGGGCCGACACCCTTCAGCGCGGATGGGCAGGAGGAAGGTTGCTTAAGCCGCGCGCTCGAGGCGCTCTTCGACCCGGGCCCGGGCGACGATGTGGTTGCGGTCGCCGAAGCGGAGTTCCGCCTTCAGCGTGCGCTCCTCGTCCCACAGGTGGTCTAGGCGCTCGCTCAGACTCTTGAGCTCTGCAGCCGCGGCTGGGTCATGCCCTTGCGAAAGGATGTGCCACAGCTCGGTGCGCCGCTCGCTGGCCTGCTCGATCTCTTGGTGAATCTCAATCAGGTTCATGTCTATAAAAACGAGGTGTGGGCGGCCCTCTATTCCCGGGGTCCGAGGAAGAAGAAGACGAGCACCAGAAAGCCCACGACAGCAGCCCCGATCGCCACGGCGTTGAGGACGGAGGTCACCGGTAGCCCAGCTGGTCCAGCCGGTCCTCGTCGATTCCGAAGTAGTGGGCGAGCTCGTGCAGGACGGTGATCCGGATCTCGTGCTCGAGCTCCCCTGGGTCGTGCCCGAACTCCTCTTCGAGGGGCCGCCTGTAGATCGTGACCTTCGCCGGCAAGTAGGGCGCCTCCTCGAAGAGCCCGAACAGATCCGGCTCACCGGGGTGCTCTTCTTCCACGACCACCGCCACGTTCTCGAGGCCGCGGGCGAGGTCGGGCGGGAGAGCATCGAGGGCTCGACGGACATGCTCGTCGAACTGCCCCGGCAGTTCGGCCGGTGTCATTGTCGAGCTCCTGGGTCGCGAGCACCAAGCCAGGGGCCGCACTCGCTCGCAGTCAAGGCCGGGTCGCCTTGATAAGAGCGAGGGTGGACTCTGGCGCCGCGTGATCGCGGGCCAGGGGCCGACGGATGGCGCCGGTCGAGCTGCCCATATCAGTACTTGGGATTCAGCGGGCGGCGGATCGCCACGAGCCGGACGGTCAGCACTCCGAAGAGGAAGCCGCCGATATGCGCGAAGAACGCAACGCCACCGCCGGCCTCAGGCTGCACGATCGCGAAGCCGCCCTGCCAGAGCTGAAACAGGAACCAGAAGCCGAGGAAGAAGATCGCCGGCAGCTCCTGGAAGAAGATGAGGATGAAGAAGATCGCGGTCAGGACGCGCGCGTTCGGCAGTAGGACGAAATAGGCCCCGAGCACCGCGGCGATCGCGCCGCTCGCCCCGATGTTCGGGATGCTCGCGTCCTGCGCGGAGCCGTATTGCAGCGTCACGAAGGTCTGGACGGCTGTTGCGGCAAGCCCACCTGCGATGTACCACGCGAAGAAGCGCACCTTGCCCATGGCATCCTCGACGTTGTTGCCGAAGATCCAGAGAAAGAGCATGTTGAAGATGATGTGCTCCCAGCCTCCGTGCATGAACATCGAGGTGAAAGCCTCCTCATACCACGGGATCTGAGCCTGGAGCGCCGGCCCGACGCAGGGCGCATCGATCTTGCACGGGTAGTAGCCGTAGTGGATGACGTCGGTCTGGACGGAGGTGCCGGTGAACTCCCAGATCCAGACGATCACGTTCACGGCGATGATCCCGACCGTGACCGCCGGAAACGTTCGAGTCGGGACGTTGTCCTTCAGCGGCAGCATGCCGCGGGAGTCTTACCGAATCACGAGAGCCATCAACGCCTTCTGTGCGTGCAGGCGATTCTCGGCCTGGTCCCACACTGCGGACTGCGGCCCGTAAAGCACATCCTCGGTGATCTCTTCCCCGTAGTGGGCGGGGAGGCAGTGCAGCACGATCGCGTCTGTGCCGGCCTGCTTCATCAGGTCCGCGTCGATGCCGAAGCCCTCGAGATCCTGCAACCGTTGCTGACGCTCGTCTTCCTGGCCCATCGACGTCCATACGTCGGTGTAGAGAACGTCGGCGCCTGCGACCGCGGCCCGTGGATCGTCGACGAGCTCGACACTGCCGCCCGCATCGCGGGCGATGCGCACCGCGTCCTCGTCGGGCCGGTAACCCGCAGGCGTCGCGGCGACGAACGCCATTCCGAGCCTGGCGCACGCGACCATCAGCGAGGCGCAGACGTTGTTGCCGTCGCCGAGGTAGACGACCTTCAGCCCTTCGAGACGGCCGAAGCGCTCGCGGATCGTCATCACGTCCGCCAATGCCTGGCACGGATGCGAGCTGTCGGTCAGCCCGTTGATGACGGGAATGGTTGCGTTGGCCGCAAGCTCCTCGACGTCGGACTGCGCGAAGGTGCGGATCATGATCGCGTCGAGGTAACGGGAGAGGACCACGGCCGTGTCCTTGATCGTCTCGCCGCGGCCGAGCTGGAGATCGCCCGCCGAGAGATACAGCCCGGTGCCGCCGAGCTGGTAGATGCCGACCTCGAACGAGACGCGCGTCCGAGTCGACGGCTTCTGGAAGATCATTCCCAGCGTTCGGCCGGGGAGGAGGTGGTGCTCCTCGCGCGCCTGCTGGAGGCGCTTCAGCTCGTCGGCGAGATCGAGGACCTCGAGCAGTTCGTCCCTGCTCCAAGACGCGACCCGGGTGAACGAGCGCCCTTTGAGGCTGTCGGCGATCGCGACCATCTCGCTCGATCCTACGGGCGGAGCCGCGTGCCCGCGTTGCCGGCGAGCGCGCCCGCGAGCGAGTCGATGTTCGTGATCAGCGTCTCGCCGCCGAAACCGAGCGCGGACTCGATCTTCGGCCGCATCGAGCCTTCCGCCAGCTGCGGCAGCAGCGCCTCGGCTTCGCTGCGAGAGAGCTCACGGATCTCTTCCTGATCCTCTTCGCCGAAGCTGCGATAGACCGCGGGTACCTCGGTGACGATGATCAAGCGCTCGGCCTCGAGCTCTCGCGCGAGCAGCGCCGAGGCTCGATCCTTGTCGATCACCGCGTCCACTCCGGACAGGCGGCCTCCGCGCCGCACAACCGGGATGCCTCCGCCGCCGCACGCGATCGTGACCGTCCCCGCGCCGGCAAGCTGTCGAATCGCCGCGAGCTCGACGATCTCGAGTGGGGCGGGGGACGGAACCACGCGTCGATGGCCGCGGTTTGCATCCGCTGCCAGGGCCCAGCCGCGGTCGCGCTCGAGCCGCCCGGCCTGTTCGGCCGAATAGAAAGGACCGATCGGCTTCGTCGGTCGGTCGAAGGCCGGATCGTCGGCGGCCACGCGCACGTGCGTCAGCACGCACGCGGTCTGACGCTGGGCGAGCGCCGGTCGCAACTCGGCGGCGATCAACGCGCCGATCTCTGCCTGCGTCTGCGCAACCGCGAGCCACAACGGCAACGGTGGGGCCTCCGCGGCAGCGCGCTCTTGCCGCAGCAGCTCGTTGCCGACCTGCGGGCCGTTCCCGTGCGTGATGACCAGTCCGGCCTCGGCGAGCAGCGGTTGAAGTGCGGTGACCGCGCGGCGCAGGTTCGCGAGTTGCTCGGCCGCGGTGCCGCGCTCGCCGGGTCGCATGAGCGCGTTCCCGCCAAGGGCGACGACCGTGCTCACACGAGCGCTGTTTCCAGCAGTCCCTTCTCGGCCTCGCCGATCTCCTGGAGCTTGTATGTCACGCGCATGGCTGGTTTGTCGAGGTCGATCAGCTTGCGCAGGTCGATCGGCGTCCCGATCAGCACGAGGTCGGCGTCGGAACGCTCGATCGTTTGGCGCAGGTCTTCCATCTGCTCCCGGCCGTAGCCCATCGCCGGCAGGAGCGTGCCGACGTTCGGATACTGCTCGAACGTCTCGGCGATCGAGCCGACCGCGCCTGCGCGTGGATCGACGAGCTCGGCGGCGCCGTACTGCTTCGCGGCCAGGACGGCCGCACCGTAGGTCATCTCCCCGTGTGTCAGCGTCGGTCCGTCTTCTACCGCGAGCACGCGCTTTCCCCTGATCTCCTCCGCGTCGCCTTCGACGTGGAAGGGCGACGCGGCCAGGACGATGCGTGCGTCCGCGTTGTTCTCGTGGATCGAGCTGAGAACCGCGTCGATGCCCTCCTGTGACGCACTGTCCATCTTGTTGACGATGCAGACGTCCGCCATACGGAGGTTCGTCTCACCCGGGTGGTAGCGGAGCTCGTGTCCCGGGCGGTGCGGGTCGACGACGACGATGTGCAGGTCGGGCTTGATGAACGGCGTGTCGTTGTTGCCACCGTCCCAGAGGATGACGTCCGCCTCTTGCTCCGCAGCTCGCAGGATGCGCTCGTAATCGACGCCGGCGAAGACGAGGTTGCCCTCGGCGAGATGCGGCTCGTACTCCTCGCGCTCCTCGATCGTCGCGTCCGCTGCGTCGAGATCCTCGTAGCGCTCGAACCGCTGCACCGCCTGCTTCGTCAGATCCCCGTACGGCATTGGGTGGCGCAGGACGGCGACGCGCTTGCCGGCCTCGCGGAGCAGTTCTGCGACGCGCCTGGTGGTCTGGCTCTTGCCTGAGCCCGTGCGGACCGCGCAGATCGCCACAGTCGGCTTCGAGGACGCGAGCATCGTCTCTCGTGGCGCGATCAGCTCGAACGACGCGCCCGCGGCGAGCGCGCGCGAGCCGATGTGCATGACGTGCTCGTGCGTGACGTCCGAGTAGGCGAACACGACGACGTCGATCTCGTGCTCACGCACGAGTTGCTCGAGCGCGGATTCGGGCAGGATCGGAATGCCTTCCGGATACAGCGATCCCGCCAGCTCGGCGGGGTAGCGGCGACCGTCGATGTTCGGAATCTGCGTCGCGGTGAACGCGACCACCTCGTGCGCCGGGCTGTCCCGGTAGACGAGGTTGAAGTTGTGAAAGTCACGGCCCGCCGCGCCGGCGATCAGGACTCGAGCTCTGGCCATGCATAAAGCTTATGCATCCGACCGGATCCCGGGCGCAAGCTGCGCTTTCAGCCGGGCTTAGGCGGAGGCGTAGTGATGCGCGCGCGGACGGTTCAGCGCCCGTGTCCGCACGGAAGCGAACAACCGCCAAGCGCCAACACCATTGGAGTGCGCGGGCTCGGCCCGCGCACGTTCAGCGCGAAGCGCCGTTCCGAATTCCAAGCGAAAGTGCAGCTTTCGCGCGGAGCCTCAGCGGAGAACCTCTTTCACCCGCTCGGCGACTGCCTCCATCTCGAGGGTCGAGCCGGTGACCTCCTTCAGCATCTCCTCGGCGCGCATCTTCTGGCCCTCGCCCCAGAGCTCTCGCAGCAGCGATCCGGCCTCGCGGGTGGCGAACCACTTCGAGCCGAACTTCTCCTTCAGGTACGCGCGTAGCTGAGCCTCGAACGCCCACGAGCGCAGGTACGACGACACGTAGAAACCGGAGTCGATGTCGGCGAGGTAGTTCGTGGGGGTGACCTCGATCTTCAGGGCGTCGGAGAGCAGCTCCGCGTAGCGGCCGCGCATCGTCGTCACGTCCTCTGCGGCATGGAACTCGAGCTCGTACAGGATCTTCGCGGCGTAGCGGCGCACGAAGTACAGGAGGCCGGTGGCGCCTTCGATGGCGTATTCGTTGGGACGCGGAAAGTCGAGTCGGCGCGTCAGCCACTCGGGCTCGTCGGTCAAATGCTGCAGCAGCATCGCCCAGCCTTCGGTGACGGCGTTGTCCCCAAGCCGCTTCTCCTCCATCGAGAGGTCCCGCGAGGTGTGGGCGAAGTGTTCGGTGTGCCCGCCTTCGTGGAAAAGCGCGCGCCAGTCGTCGGGGCCGCCGATCGGCTGGATGACGAGCACGACGCGATCGGGCACCTCGATGGGCGCGCAGAAGGCACGAGGGCTCTTGTTCGGGCGCTCTTCGAGGTCGAGCGTCACGTTCTCCTGGGAGCTCAGGTCGATGCCCAGGTCCTCGAGCGTGCCCTCGAGTGCGGGGACCATCTTGTCGGCGGGGAACATCGGATCCCACTCGGGCGCGCGGAACAGGCGCGGCACGTCCCAGCGCTCCGCCTCCGAGAGCGAGACGCCGACGCGCGTGCGGAAAAGCTTGTCCGCGCACTCCTCGTAGAGTCGCTCCGTCGAGTCGAGGAACGTCCGGCATTGCGCAGCGAGGTCGTCGAGCGCAGAGGGCGGCAGAGCCTTGCGGTAGAGCTCGAGATAGTTCGCGAACTCGAGGTTGAGGGTCCCCCGTTGCACCATCTGAGCGGCATCGAGGTGGAGCGGGTTCATGTGCTCGTCGAGCAACTCGTTCGCGCGTTCGTCCAGCACACGGCGCTTCTCCCGGTCCGGCTCGTTCGCCAGGGCCGGGCGGACCATCCGATACGGAATCTCCTCGCCGTCCACCGACACCGCGAGCTCCGACTCCAGCTCGGCGAGCTTCTCGGCGTGATCCCTGGTGAGCTCGCCGAAATACCCCTCGCAAGCGAACCGCCACAGCTCCCGCACACGTGCCCCTCCGTTGACGGCCAGGCCGATGGACTTGACCTGGTCGAGCTCGGTCAGATTCTTGTGCCGCTCGTAGATCGGCGCCAGGTCGAAGGTTTCCTTCAAACCGGCGTAATGGAGGTAGAACTCCTCGTCGAGCTCGGCGATGAACCGGTCCGCCTGTTGGCGATAGGCGTCCAGCTCCCGGTCAGAGGGCGGTGCGGGAGGCATGCGCCTAGGATACGCAAGCCGTGGAAGAGATCCGCCTCCAGACCGAGCGCCGCACCCAGCTTGTGGACATCACCGAGCAGGTGCAGGAAGCGCTCGGCTCGATCAACGGCGCGGCGGCCGCGCTCGTCTACGTCCCGCACACCACGGCGGGCGTCACGATCAACGAAGGGGCTGATCCGGCTGTCGCGCAGGACCTCGAGGCGGCGTTGGAGAAGGTGGTGGACGACGCCTGGGACTGGAAGCACGTCGAAGATCCGGACGGGCCGAATGCGCCGTCGCACATCCGTGCGTCGTTGATGAGCCCGCAGATCCTCATTCCGCTCGATGGTGGCAAGCTCGCGCTCGGCAAGTGGCAGGGGATCTTCTTCTGCGAGTTCGACGGGCCGCGCGAGCGGAAGGTCTACGTCACCCCGCTTAGTTAGGAGCCCCAGCCTTTCCAGGGAGCTGAGCGGCCGGGCGTGACCGTCCAGTAGTCGTGTTGTTCGATGACGCGACCGTCGTCGCCGAACGTGAGCCAGGAGGTGCCCGCGAGCGTGACGAGCTCGCCGCTCTCCGTCAGCGCCGCCCACCATTCGACGGCGGCGCGGTTGCCGGCGACGAGCGGTTCGCCCCACGAGAGCTCGAGGTCGTCGCCCTCGTCGGCGAACGCCGACCGCGCGTACTCAACTGGTGAGTGGGGCTCGCGGTCCGGATGCGAGCGGTGAACGGCGTGCTCCGCGTAGACCGGCTCGAGCGCGCTCTCGTCTTTTGCCCGCCACGCGCCGTCCCAGGCGTCGACCCATGCGCGCGCCGCTGCTTCTGCATCCACAGAGCGATCGTACGGCTTCGCAGCGAACAGCGTCACAGCAGTCGAGCTCGTGAATGCCGAAAGGCGAGCTCGCGCGCGCGGATGCGCACAACGAGTCGGAGGGCCACGGAGCGCTCGCCACGATCGAGGCCGGCTTTGTCGTGTTCGCCGTCGGCATCTCGATGACATCCGAGATGGGCGCTGCCATGAAGGCACACGTCGAAGTCGTCCAGGCGGCGCTTGCTGCCTGGGATGCGACGGGAGCGCGGTGAGCGGCTCTTCGGCAGCGCGACCTACCGCCGGCTCCAGACCGTCAAGGGCAAGGTCGATCCGGAGGATGTGTTCCGCTCGAACCACCCTGTCCGTCTGCCGGGTCCGCGCCTGCGGAAGGCGGCCTGACGACGCGTTCCAAACCGCTTACGCCGGCTTAACGGCAACGCAAAGGTCCGCGGCTAGAACGCGACTGATCGACCCAAGGAGGGGTCATGCGAAAGTCGCTTCTAGCCGCCGGCCTTTCTGCTGCCGCCATTGCCGTGGTCGTCTCTTTCTCGGCGCGCTCGACCGATGCCGGAACGCAACGGAAGCCAGCGAAGGCGCCGGCAGGCATCCACAAGATCAAGCACGTCATCGTGATCATGCAGGAGAACCGTTCCTTCGATCACTACTTCGGAACCTATCCCGGAGCCGACGGCTTCCCGCGCACGGCGAGCGGGGAGTTCGCGGTCTGTGTTCCCGATCCGGTGAAGCGCGAGTGTCAGAGGCCGTACCACGACACGAACGGTCTGAACGCGGGCGGCCCGCACGGCGAGGCCAACGCGATCGCGGACGTCAACAGCGGCAAGATGGATGGGTTCGTCGCTCAGGCAGAGGGTGCGCGGGGGAAAGGCTGCAAGAAGAACCCCAACGACCCGATTTGCACGCAGCGCTCAGCCAACCCAGACGTCATGGGGTACCACGACGGCCGCGACATTCCGAATTATTGGGCCTACGCCCACAACTTCGTTCTGCAAGACCACATGTTCGAGCCGAACGCGTCGTGGAGTCTCCCCGCTCATCTGTTCATGGTCTCGGAGTGGTCGGCGCGCTGTTCGCGTCACGGCGACCCAATGAGCTGCGTGAACGCGCTCGAAAATCCCGGCTCTCCGAAGGCGCGGATTGCACCCGACTATGCGTGGACCGACCTCACGTACCTGCTGCACAGGAATCGCGTCAGCTGGCGCTACTACGTGTTCAGCGGCACCGAACCGGACTGCGAGGACGACGGGATGATCTGCGAGTCCGTCAAACAGGGCGCAAAGACGCCCGGCATCTGGAACCCGCTGCCATATTTCGACACCGTCCAGCAGGACGGTCAACTCGGAAACGTCACCACTCTTTCCAGCTATTTCAAGGCTGCGAAGTCGGGCACGCTACCGGCCGTCTCGTGGATCAACCCTACGGGCTCCGTGAGCGAGCATCCGCCTGGGCTCGTAACGGCGGGTCAGTCGTACGTGACCCGGCTCGTGAACGCCGCGATGCACGGTCCGGAATGGAAGTCCACGGCGATCTTCGTTTCGTGGGACGACTGGGGCGGGTTCTACGACCACGTCACACCGAGGAGCGTCGACCAGAATGGGTACGGCCTGCGTGTGCCGGGGCTCGTCATCAGTCCCTACGCACGTAAGGGCCTCGTCGACCACCAGACCCTGAGCTTCGATGCCTACGCCAAGTTCATCGAGGACGATTTCCTCCGTGGCCAACGCCTGGATCCCCTGACGGACGGGCGACCCGATCCCCGGCCTGATGTTCGCGAGAACGAGCCGATCCTCGGGACGCTCGTGCGCGACTTCAACTTCGAGCAGAGGCCCCGAGCTGCGCTCATCTTGAATCCGCGCCCTCCGACCGACCTCCATTGACGAGCGGCTAGGCTCATCGCGTGGCCGCGCCCGTAAGCAGAGATCAAGAGCTCGAGCTCACAATCGACCGTCTCGCGTACGGCGGTAACGGTGTCGCGCGCCTGAACGGCTTCGTCGTCTTCGTGCGGCGCGGGCTTCCCGGCGACACCGTCAGGGCGCGCGTGACGAAAGTGCAGCGACGGCACGCCGAGGCGCTCGTCACGGAAGTCGTGCAGCCGAGCCCGCTCCGCGTCGAAGCTCCCTGCAAGCACTACCCGGCCTGCGGCGGCTGCCGGTTCCAGGATCTCGCGTACGAGGCGCAGGTCGAGGCGAAGCATGCTCAGGTTGGTGACGCACTTCGCCGCATCGGCGGCTTCGCGGACCCGCCCCTCGAGGCGATCCTGCCGGCCGAAGAGGTCTTCCATTACCGCAACAAGCTCGAGTACTCGTTCAGACAGCTCGAAGACGGGCCGACGCTCGGGCTGCACATGGCCGGCCGCTGGGACGAGGTGCTCCAGATCGATTACTGCTGGCTCACGACCGACCTCGGCAACGCGATCCGGAATACCGTGCGCGAGTGGGCTCGCGGCGACAAGCTCGTCGCGTACGACCAGGCGGAGCACACCGGCTACCTCCGCCATCTCGTCGTGCGCGAGGGCCGCAACACGGGTCAGGTCCTCGTCCAGCTCGTCACTAGTCCCGGCCAGAAGTTCGACACGGGCGGATTCGTCGACACGCTGCGGCAGTTCCCGGAAGTGCGTTCGGTCCACTGGTCGATCAACGACACTCCCGCCGAAGTGACGACGAACCTCCCCACCCAGCTGCTGTGGGGGGAGGAGGCGATCGAAGAGCAGCTGTGCGGAATGCGTTTCCGCGTTCGCCCTAATGCGTTCCTGCAGACCAACACGCGGATGGCAGAGAAGCTCTATGAGACTGCGCGGGAATTTGCGGCGCTCACCGGCGACGAGACGGTGTACGACCTCTACTGCGGGATCGGCACGATCGGGCTCCTGCTCGCGCGAGATGCGCTCACGGTCTGGGGAATCGACGTCTCCGAGGAGTCGATCGCGTGCGCCCTCGAGAACGCGGAGCTGAACGGCATCGGCAACGCCGCGTACTTCGCAGGCAACGTCGGCCAGGCGCTGGAGGAGCTGCACGAGCGCGCCGGCGATCCGGATGTCGTGGTGGTCGACCCGCCGCGCGCTGGGCTCGCCGGCAAGGCGCTCAAGCGCCTCGGCGAGATCGGCGCGCCGCGCATCGTCTACGTGAGCTGCAATCCGACGACCCTGTCGGGCGATGTCAAGCGCTTGCGCGCGGAGTACGGCTACGAGCTCAAGCGCGTGAAGCCCGTGGACATGTTCCCGCACACACCGCACGTCGAGGCCGTGGCCCTGCTCGAGCTGGAATGACCGAAGGGTTCGACCGCCGCGAGCTGCTCGTCCGCGGAGGACGGCTCGCGGTCGGCGCCGGCGCGCTGGCCGCGCTCCCTGGGTGGGTCACCGTCGGCTCGCGCTCTGCGGCCGATCCTCGTCTCGTCGAGCTCGCCAGTCTGGTTCAAGGGACGGTCGTGACGCCGGCGGACGCCGCCTACGACTCAGCGCGGCGTCTCTACAGCCCGCGCTACGACGGCGTGCGTCCCGGCGCGGTCGTCTTCTGCGAGAGGGCCCAGGATGTCTGGCGGACGGTGCGCTGGTCGAGGCGGCACTCGATCCGCGTCGTCGCGCGATCGGGTGGCCACAGTTACGCGGGTTACTCGACCTGCAAGGGCGTCGTCGTCGACGTGACGCGGATGAGCGGAGTCACCGTGAACCACGCGGCGGGAACGGCGACGATCGGTGCGGGGGCGAGGCTGATCGACGTCGACCAGGCGTTGTTCCAGCAGGGAGTGATGATCCCCGCCGGCTCATGCCCGACCGTCGGCATCGCCGGCCTGACGCTCGGAGGCGGTCACGGATTTTCCGGCCGCAAGTACGGACTGACCTGCGACAACGTCAGCAGGCTCACCATTGTCACCGCCAGCGGCCAGGCACTCCTCGCGAGCCAGACACAGCACCCCGACCTCTACTGGGCGTGCCGTGGCGGCGGCGCGGGGCAGTTCGGCATCGTGACGAGCTTCGTCTTCGACATCCATCCGGCCAGCGACGTCGTCACCTACCGTGCAACCTGGAACTGGAGCGATGCAGCGGCCGTGGTCGCCGCCTGGCAGGCGTGGGCGCCGAGCGCGCCGGACGAGCTCTTCTCGATGTGCGATCTGATCGCAACCGACGGGCCAGGCGGCCCGATCGTCGCGTCCAACGGCCAGTACTTCGGGAGTGAGGCTGCGCTGCCCTCGCTGTTGCAACCGCTCTTGAACGCGGCAACTCCGCAGACGATGACGATTCGCACGCGCTCCTTCATCAACGCCGCCCTCGACTGGGCGAACTGTTCCGATGTCGCCCGCTGTCACATCGGCGTGCCAAGCGCGGAGGTCGGCCGCTCCGACTTCCTGGCCAAGTCGGACTACGTTGCGACGCCGCTCCCAGCCGCTGGAATCCAGGCCATGATCCAGAAGATCGAGCAGCGCCAAAACGATCCCGCGCTCGGCGGCGGCAGCATCCTGATGGACGCCTACGGCGGTGCGATCAACCGCGTTCCGAAGAACGCAACGGCATTCGTGCACCGCGACCAGCTCTTCTCCTTGCAATACGTCGCAGCGAGCTCGACTCCGGCCGACGCCGAGTGGCTGCGTGGGTTCCGCGCCGCCCTGGCACCGTACGCGTCAGGTCAGGCGTACCAGAACTACATCGACCCCGAGCTGGAGCATCCGAACATCTCTTACTACGCGACCAACCTGCCGCGCCTGCGAATCGTCAAGGCTCGCTACGACCAGAAGAACGTGTTCCGGTTTCCGCGGAGCGTGCTGCCCGCTCCCGCCTGAGCCGCGTCCAGATCAGGTCGCCGTTCGCGAGCAGAAACGCCAACGCGAGCAGCGGCAATGCGGGGAGCCCGCCGAGCTCGCCCCAGACCGCCAATGCGAGGGTCGCGCCGAAGGACAGCGTCAGCAGCAGCCACGTCAACCGCGGACGCAACTCCCACTGGACCGAGGCCGCGAGGAAGAGCGCGAAGAAGAGGAGATCCGGCAGGCCGAGGTTCGCGGCCGACGTCTCGCCGGGAATCGCGAAGGCGAACGAGAAGTTTGTGAAGACGTTCCGATGCTCGTTGACGATCACCTTCGTCGGCCCGCGCCAGACGGAATAGGCGTCCACCCAGGGAATGATCAGGGCGACGAGCACCACCCAGTTCAGCGTCTCGAAGTAGCGCAGGAACCAGAAGCCGACGGCGGTGACGCCGAAGAGCTTGCTGAAGTTCTCCGGCGTGTTCCAACCCGCAAGGTGAAACAGAAGCGCGAGCACGCCGAACGCGAGGCCGACCGCCAGTAACCCGGGCGCATTGCGTAGCGGCAGCACGAGCCACACCAGCCCGAAGCAGGCGGGGATGAGGATGAACGCGATGAACGCGATGTCCCACCACGTCGACGCATTCCACAGCCTCTCGTGGAACGCGTAGTAGAGGGCGAGCGCCGTCCCGAGTACTAGTGCCCCTCCCAGCGATACATGTCGGCTTCTGGCCCGCGATCGCACTGCGCCAGAGTCCACCCTCGCCCTTAGCAAGGCTAACCAGCCTTGCTGCGGTCGAGTGCGGCCTCTGGCTTGGCGCTCGCGACCCAGAAGCTCAACGGCATCACTGGGAGGGGCACTAGTAGGGCGGCAGCTCGGCCCACCATTGGCCGAGTGGCTTGAAAGCGTTCCAAAACTGAGTCTTCGCGGGGGCTTCGTCGAGCGACGCGTCGATGTCGGGGACAACCAATACCCGGACCGTTGCGGTGAACCGCTCGAGTTCGCCCGGCTTGTACTCCACGGTATCGGCAAGCGGGAAGTCGATTGCGTTGAGGAACTCGACGACGCTCTCTCCCATCGCCACGATCAGCTTCGGCTGCACGATGTGCAGCTCGCGTGCGAGGAACGGCCGCGACTCCTCCTCTTCCCCGTCCGCGAACTTGAGACAATTCGTCCCGTAGACGGACATGGGATCGACATGGAGCCGCTGCAGCGATTTCAGGATTGCCTGGCCGGCGCGGCCATAGAAGGCGACGCCCTCCTGCACCTCGGCCGGCTGCGGCCTGAATTTGAGCAGCATGACGTCAGCGAGCGGATGACCGGACCCGACGACCGGCACTCGCGTGCCGCCGCCCGCCTGGGCCACCTCGTGGGCGAGGTCGTTGATCTCGACGATCGCCTTCTGGAGGTACTTCTCGTAGATCTCGTCGGTGGACGCCACTTCAACGGTTCCCTGTAGGTGACCCGGAGTAGGCGTGGCGCCGGCTGTCTCGTTTCTCCGGCCGTAGATTGGACGCGTAGCGTGCCACTGCTCACTCCAGTTTCGGGACTACCGAACCCGTTCCTTGGCCTGAGCCATCCATTTGAGGGACTGGAGGTACACGAGCGACCTGGGGCGGCGCAAAACCTGGGCCGAGCGGAGGCTGAGGAGGAACTCCTCCGGGCCCTCGAACGCCCGCATGCGGACGGCGCCGGTGCCCACCCCCTGGAGCACGTGCGCGTCCGAGCCCGCCCCCATCGTCAGGTTGTACTTCCGCGCAAAGCGCAGCGCCTCGTCGTTGTAGGCCTCGAAGAGGAGACGGGCGTTGTAGACCTCGAAGATGTCTATGTCCGCGAGGTGGCGCTGAAGCGTCGCCGGATCCGGAATCGAATGCATGCGGTCAAAGGGATGCGGGAGATAGACGAGGCCGTCCTGCTCCTTGATCGCGGCCACCGTGTCGGCGAAGGAGAGCCCGCGCTGTATCTCCTCACGCAGGAACAGTCCGATCACCTCTCCCTGCCCGTCCGTCTTCACCTCCTCGCCGAGGATGACGACGAGCTCGTGGTCGCGTGCCAGCTCGTTCGTCTCGAGCGCCCCTCCGAACACGTTGTGATCCGTGACGGCGATGGCGCCGAGCCCGATCGCCGCCGCATGCATGACCAGGTCGGCCGGGTCGACCGCACAGTCGGGCGACCAGCTCGTGTGCATGTGGAGATCGCAGAGCACCCAAGGGCGGTCCGCGAGCGGATCGTCGGACCGGTGGGGCGCGTGACGCCGCTCCGTCAGCGAGCGGTAGAGCTCGTCGAGCTCGCGCGCCACATCCGCGAAACTCTGGCCCTCCGCGTCGGCGCGTGCGCGTTCCGCCTTGCGCTTGCGGAACGCGGGATCCTCGGCGAGCCGCGCAACTTCGGCGCCGGCAAGCTCGGGCTGTTCCCGAGTGCCGGGCGGGGAAGCGATCGCGCACTCCGACGCCGATGCTTCGAGCCGCACGCGCCCAAGCCCGGCGAGCGCCGGTATGAAGATGCAGGTCTCCGCGAGCAGGGGCGCTCGTGCCACACCGTCCCGCGCGGTTCGCACGTGGACGCGATCGCGCAGGAGCCGCGGGATCGTGGGGCGGCCGGCGAGAGGCTTCGTGCGCAGCAGGACGAGCTCCCAGTCCGGCAGTTCCTCCAGCGCACGGAAGACGCCGCGCAACAGTGCGCGCTCGTTCGGCCGCCACTCGAGCACGATCAGGTTACGCTTTGCCGCGGGCCGGAGGAGCTCCGGGTCGATTCCCTCGCTGACGACCCGGTACTCGCCGGGGAAGCGGATCGCCGCTGCCTCGGCCGTCTCCTCGTTGGTCGCCACCAGCGCGTCGATGCGCCCGAGCAGGCGGTCTCGCTGCGCGCGACCGGGTGGGTAGCCGAGCCGTTCGGGGTTCATGAACGTCGCAACGGTCATCGCCTGCGCGTCGCGCAAGGCCAGGTACGAAAGTGAAGGAAGTCCCGGCTCGAAGCCGTGGACGATGTCGAACCGTCCCAGCGCGAGTGCGAGCGACAGGTTCGCGCGCGCGCCCACCGGCACGCCGATCCGGCTGCGGCGCGAGATCGGGACGGCCGGGCCGAGGGCGACCACCTCCGAGTCGAGCCCGTCGAGCAGCGCCCGCCGCGCGGCGGCGAGATCACGGGCCCGGTTCGACGAGGCCAGGACGGTCACGGAGTGGCCGAGCTCACGCAGCTCTCTGGCGACACCCGCTACGTGCTCGTTGACGTCGTGCGGCTGAGACCACGCGAACGGTGTGACGAGGCAGATCCTCATCGCTTGCCTAGCCTAGCCGCATGGCTGTTGAAGGACTTCCCCCGGGTGGCGATTTACGACAGACTTCCGGCCGTCTGGGTGCAAACAACTCAAGGGGAGAAGATGCCAAGACACAAGGGGCCCCGGCGAGCGTTCCTCGCCGCTCTCGCCATGGCGCTGGTCGCCGCGGTGACCGTGTCGGCTGCGGGCGCCGCCCGCGGTAACGACCAGCTCTCGAAGATCAACCACATCGTCGTGATCTACGAGGAGAATCACAGCTTCGACAACCTCTACGGCGGCTGGGAGGGCGTGAATGGTCTCGCGAACGCGGACGCCGCTCACACGGCCCAGGTCAATCAGAGCGGCGCGCCGTATTCGTGCCTGCTCCAGCTCGACGTCAACCTGACTGTGCCGCCGCTCACAAAGGTGTGCGACGGGACGACTCCGAGAGGTGTCGACTTCAGCAGCCACTTTCTCGGGAATACCTGGTTCACGATCGACAACTTCATCGGGCCGGACGCAACCACGTGTCCAAAGCCGAAGGACTCGTTCGCATTCCCGAACGGGATCCGCGACGGTTCGGGCGTTGGCATTGCCGGCGGCTGCACGCGCGACCTGGTGCACAAGTTCTACCAGGAGCAGTACCAGCTGAACGGTGGTGCGCAGAACCGCTATGCGACCGGAAGCGACTCGGCAGGAACGGTGATGGGCGTTTACAACACGCGTGCGCTGCCGATCTATCGCTATCTCCACGGCGACGCGCATCCGCACTATGCGATCGCGGACAATTTCTTCCAGGCGGCCTTCGGTGGTTCGTTCCTCAATCACCAATGGCTGATCGCCGCGCGCACGCCTTCCGATCCGAATGCACCGGCTGCCCAGCATTCGCTTGTCGATTCTGAGGGCTTCCCGCGGAACACCTATCCGTTGTACAACCCGATCGTGGGCGCCACGTACCGAGACGGCGACTTCACGGTTCCATGCCCGTCGCCGAAGGCGGGTCTCGCGTGCGGTAACTGGGCCGTGAACACGATGCAACCGACGAACGAGCCGTGGGGCGCGTTCGGCGACAAGCTCGTGGTCCAGGACAGCACGACCAGCCCGACGATCGGCGACGAGCTCAGCACAGCCGGAGTCTCGTGGGGTTGGTACGCCGGAGGCTGGGACAACGCGGCCGGAAACACCCTCGGCTCGGGTTGGACGAATGGATCCGGCCCGACGTGTTCGGATCCGAACCACGACACCAACGTCGTCTATCACTACCCGAAGTGCCCGGACTTCGCGTTCCAGTTCCACCATCAGCCGTTCGTGTACTACTCGAACTACGCTCCGGGCACAGCTGGTCGAACGCACTTGCGTGACGAAACGGAGTTCGAGCACGCCGCACAGACGTCGACGAGCCAGTGCAACCTCGACGCGGTCAGTTTCGTCAAGCCGATCGGCGAGGAGAACGAGCATCCCGGCTACGCGAGCGAGTCGAATGGCAGCACCCACCTGATCGATCTGCTCCAGATGATCGGCAACAGTGCGTGCGCGAAAGACACGATGGTCGTCGTCACGTACGACGAGTTCGGCGGCCAGTGGGATCACGTCCCGCCGCCGGGCCAAGGCAACAACAACGGCCCGCATGACCAGTGGGGCCCGGGGACGCGCATCCCGGCGTTGGTGATCTCCCCGTTCCTACGTGGGAACGAGGTCATCGATCACACGCAGTACGACACCACGTCGATTCTCGCGCTGCTCGAGGAGCGTTACAGCCTCGGGGCCTTGTCCAGCCGCGACGCGGCTGTGAACAGCCTCTCGAACGTGTTCGCCGCGAAGCAGTACGAAGCGGCAGGACCCTAGATCGGTTCGAAACGACGAGAGCCGCCCGCACGGGCGGCTCCCGTCGAACCCTTAAGTGGCGACGTGCGCAGGTGTCGACGTGCGCGCGTTCTCTCGGATGAATCTCTCCGCCGCGTCGTAAGCCTCGTCGTCCGGGACCTGCTTCGGCGGCGACTTCATCAGGTACGAGCTGGGGCCCTCGAGGGCGCCGGCGACGCCGTTGTTCAGCGCCAGCTTCGCGAGCCGGACGGCGTCGATGACGATGCCGGCCGAGTTCGGCGAGTCCCAGACCTCGAGCTTCAGCTCCAGGTTCAGGGGCACGTCGCCGAAGGCCGAGCCCTCCATGCGGATGTAGGCCCACTTGCGGTCGCTCAGCCACGGCACGTAGTCGGACGGGCCGACGTGGACGTTCTTCGCGCCAAGGTCGTAGTCGAGCATCGACGTGACGGCGTTCGTCTTCGAGATCTTCTTCGACTCGAGCCGGTCGCGTTCCAGCATGTTGAGGAAGTCGGAGTTGCCGCCGACGTTCAGCTGCATCGTCTTGTCGAGCCGGACGCCGCGCTCGCGGAACAGCGATGTGAGCACGCGGTGCGTGATCGTCGCGCCGACCTGCGACTTGATGTCGTCGCCGATGATCGGCAGACCCTTCTCCTCGAAGCGCCGCTGCCAGTAGGCCTCGCGGGCGATGAAGACCGGCATGCAGTTGACCATCGCGCAGCCCGCCTCGAGCACCTGCTCCGCATACCACTTGGTGGCGGCGTCGGAGCCGACCGGCAGGTAGTTGACGACGACGTCCGTCTTCGTGTCGCGCAGGATCCCGACGACGTCGGCGGTCTCACCGGGCGCCTTGGTGACGACCTCGGAGATGTATTTGCCGAGCCCGTCGTGTGTCATCCCCCGTTGGACCGTGATGTCTGTCTTGGGCACCTCTGCAAATTTGATCGTGTCGTTCGGGTGCGCCCAGATCGCCTCCGACAGCTCCTTGCCGACCTTGTCAGTCGTGACGTCGAACGCGGCCGTGAACTCGATGTCGCGGATGTGGTACCCGCCGAGGTTCACGTGCATGAGGCCCGGGACGAACTGGTCGTCGGGCGAATCCTTGTAGTACTCGACTCCCTGCAAGAGCGAGTTGGCACAGTTGCCGACGCCGACGAGCGCGACCCGGACGCGATCGTCCTGGCGTGCCTTTCCGTTCTGCTTGCCGTTCTGCTGAGTCATCCTGAGTGACCTCCTATCGCATTCCTGCTATGCAGGAGAAGATAGCAGGTTTGCGATATGAGGCTAGGGAAGCCGACGGGCCGAGGGGCCTGTCATTCCGCGCCTCTGGACGAAGCGGCGGTAGAGGTAGAGCAAGAGCACTGCTCCCAGGAAGGCAAAGAAGAGGCCGCCGGTCGTCCCGATGAGGACTCTCGCGAGGATCCCGCCGATCAGCGAACCACCGAGGCCGAGCCCGATCGTCGCGTACCAGGGCATCGGATCGGGGCCGGGCAGAGCGAGCCGGGCGAGAGCACCCACGACAAACCCCCAGATGATCAGGCCGACGATGAAGATCAACATGGGCGCGTCATGAAGTCAGGTCTGTTCCCGCAGTTGCTTGCGGACGTACAGGATCCGCTGGAGAACCGTCAGCCAGGCGGTCACGGTCAATAGGTAGATCACCCACTGCAGTACGCCCCATGGTGCAAGCACCAGGCCCGCCGTGATCGCCACGACGCGCTCGGCCCGCGAACCGAAGCCGACGTCGCCGCGCAGACCGAGAGCCTCCGCCTTCGCGCGCGTGTAACTGACAAGGAACGAGCCGGCGATCGCCGCGATGGTCGCCCCGAGCGCGACCGTATTGCCCTGCCGCGCGAAGATCAGCGCGATCGCGCCGAGCATCGCTCCCTCGCCGACCCGGTCTGTGGTCGAATCGAGGAAGGAGCCGAATGGCGTGGTCTTGCCACCCGCGCGCGCGAGCGCTCCGTCGAGGATGTCCAGGATCGAGCCGACGACGAAGACGAACGCGCCCAGCCAATAGAAGAGAAGCTCGTTGCGGTACTCGAAGAAGACGAGCACGGACGCCGCCAGACAAAGCGAGACTCCACAGGTGGTCAGTGTGTTGGGCGTGATGCGAGTGCGTGCAAGGCCCACAATCGAGCGGGAGGCCAGCGCGCGCGCGCCCGTCGTATAGCCCTGCTTCAGCCGTTGCAGAACGGCGGTTTCCCTCATGTTCTCGGCCATCGCATTCCTGCTATGTACGAAACTATAGCAGTCTTGCGATGGTGCTCTTGAACCGTGCTCGGTACACGATCGCGAGCGAAATCACGGCGAGCATGATGCCGGCGACGACGTCGAGCCAGAAGTGGTTACCGGTGGCCATCACCGCAAACCAGACCCACGCCGGCCACAGCAACCAGAGCGCTTTCCAGACAGGGCGCCTGACGACGGACGCAAGAATCACTCCGACGATCAACGCGTCGGCCGCGTGCAGGCTCGGCATCGCCGCATACGGGTTCGACGCGAGCTCGACCAGGCCGCTGCCGTGATTCAGTCCGCCGAACTGGCTCAAGGTGTCCGTGAAGCCCATCGACGTGAACAGGCGTGGCGGTGCAGTCGGCAGGAACACGTAGCCGATCAGGCCGAGCACGTTCGCGAGCAGGATCGTGTTGCGGAACCGCAAGAAAGCCGCGTTGCGCCGGAAGTACACCCAGAGGAGCGCAAGCCCGATCACAGTGAACTCGGAGTTCCAGTAGGTCCACGAGACGAGCGTCTCGAGGACGCGCGAGGACTGCGTCCAACCCTGCAGCGTGAGCTCGCCGAGGCCGGCGAGGCGCTGCTCGACGTCGATGACGCGCCACCCGTTGGCGAAGGCACGCGTGGGATCCCGGTCCGCCACGCCGCGGGCCACCTGGTAGGCCGCCAGGAAGCCGAACCAGATCAGTAGCTGGTAGCCGAAATCCGCGTAACCACGCGGAAAAAGGCGCCTTCCGGCTGCAATGGCGGCAGTCATGACCTATGAATTCTAAACGTCGCGCAAGCTGTGAGAAATCCCCGTTTGGGGCGCTATCCCCCTATTTGCGACATCGACCGCGAAGCACGGACGAAACCGGGGTCGTTGATTCTGTGTTTCAGCTCCTTGTGACGTACGGCGAAACGCAGAAGTTCGACCAGCTCTTCGTCGCTCGCGCCCTCGCGGAGCGGCGTTTTGAGATTCCACTCTCGTCGTGAGAAAAGGCACGTGCGCAGCTGCCCGTCCGCAGTGACGCGGATGCGGTCGCAGCTCGAGCAGAACGGCTCGGAGACCGGATTCACGAACCCGAGCTCGCCGATGCCGTCCGCGAAGCGGAAGCGTCGCGCCGTGGACGACGCTTTTGCCGGCACCTCGATCAGAGGGCCGTGCTCTGCCTCGATGATCGCGCGGATCTCAGCGCCCGTGAGGACGTCGTCCTCACGCCAGGCCTCGTCCGCGTCGAGCGGCATGAACTCGATGAAGCGGACGACGTACGGCTTGCGCCGCGCCAGCTCCGCGAGGGCCGGGACCTCTGTCTCGGTGAACCCTTTGACGGCGACGCAGTTGACCTTGATCGGACGCAGCTCCGGATAGCGCTCGGCCTCCTCGAGCCCGCGCAGGACCGCGTCGAGCGCATCGCGTCGGGTGATCTCCGCGAAGCGCACGTGGTTGAGCGAGTCGAGCGAGACGTTGAGGCGCTGCAGGCCGGCCTCGACCAGCGGACCGGCGAGCCGGTCGAGCAGGACGCCGTTCGTCGTCAGGGACAGGTCGCGGACGCCGTCTGTCTGCGCGAGCATGCCGACGAGCACCGGCAGGTCCTTGCGGACGAGCGGTTCGCCGCCGGTCAGCCGAACCTCGTCGACGCCCAGCTTCGCAAGCACGCCGATGAGACGGGCGATCTCTTCGAAGCTCAGGATCTCCTTGCGGCCGAGCCACTCCAGGCCCTCTGCCGGCATGCAGTAAGTGCAGCGGAAGTTGCACTTGTCGGTGACCGACACGCGCACGGACTTGATCTCCCGGCCCCACGAATCGCGCAGCGGTTCCATGGAATGAGCTTAGCCCAAGCATTTGGAGAGAATCGCGCGATGCCGGCTCTCGTCGCGCTGATCTTGGTGACCGCCGTCTGGGGCGTGACGTTCGTCCAGGTCAAGGACGCCGTTGCGATCTACCCGCTCTTCGCCTTCCTCGCGGTTCGCTTCGCCATCGCATCGGCGACGCTTTCGTTCCCCGCGGCCAAGCGTCTGCGCGGGCTCGGCCGGGGTGGGATCGGCGGCGGGGCCTTCCTCGGTCTGCTGCTGGCGGCCGGCTACGCGTTGCAGACGGCGGGGCTCGAACGCACGACGGTCTCGAGCACTGGATTCATCACCGGGATGTACGTCGTCCTCACCCCGCTGATCGCCCTGCTGCTCTATCGCTCCCGTATCGGGCTTGCAGCGTGGGGAGGAGTGGTGGTCGCGACCGCCGGTCTGGCGATGCTGTCGGGCATTCACGCCGGCTCGCTCACGGGAGATCTGCTCGTGCTCGTGGCCGCCGCGGTGTATTCGCTTCAGATCGTGCTGATGGAGCGGTACGCCCCGCGCTACGACGCGCTCGCCTTCACGTTCGTCGAGATGGCGGCGGCCTTCGTGGGACTGCTCGTCGTCGCGCTCGCCCTGGGCGATCTGTCCGTCCCGCGTGGCTGGACGGTCTGGGGCGCGCTGCTCGTGACCGGCGTCTTCGCGAGTGCCCTGGGATATCTCGTCCAGACCTGGGCGCAGCGGCGTGCGTCGGCGACGCGCACCGCGCTCGCGTTCACGATGGAGCCGGTATGGACCGCGTTCTTCGGTTACACCCTCGCGGGCGACCGGCTCGGTGCCCTCGGTTGGGGAGGCTGCGCCGTGATCATGGCGGGAATCGTGCTCGCGGAGCCGGCGGCCGCGTCCGCGCTCGGGCGCCTGGTTCGCCGTTAGCGGTTGTAGACCCCGTTCAGCAGCACGATCCCGACCCAGACCACGACCATCGCGGTGATGCCGCCGTGCGTGGCCGCGATCGCGGTAATCGGGATCGCGGCGGCGAGAGAGGCGAGCGCAAGGACGAACGAGCCCTCCCGGCCGTGTCGCTGTGCAGGGATCCGCCGCGTAGCGCGCTCGTCGATCCGCTTCTCGATGCGGTCGACGAAGGAGTCGATTACATGGGGCTCCATCTCGCCGCCGAGCTCGCGCCGAGCCTCGATCGCGGCCCTGATGTCCTCCCGTTCCACCATCGCAGCCAGTCTAGGCCGCTGGATGGTCAAAGACTTGATATGATCTGGCTTAGATTTTCTCAGTAGACCCACAAAGAAAGGCGAAACCAGGTATGGCAAAGACAATCGGCATCGATCTCGGCACGACCAACAGCGCGATGGCCGTGCTCGAGGGCGGCGAGCCCGCCGTGATCCCAAACGCCGAGGGCGGTCGCACGACGCCGTCCGTCGTGGCGTTCACGAAAGACGGTCAGCGGCTCGTCGGGGCGCCGGCGCGGCGCCAGCAGGTGACGAATCCCGAGAACACGGTCTTTTCGATCAAGCGGTTCATGGGCCGCAAATGGGACGAGGTCTCCGAGGAGATGACGATCGTGCCGTACGAGGTCGTCAAGGGACCGAACGGGGACGCGCGCGTGAAGGCGGGCGGTAAGGAGTACGCGCCGCCGGAGATCAGCGCGATGATCCTCCAGAAGCTGAAGGCAGACGCCGAGGCGTACCTCGGCGAGCCGGTGAGCGACGCGGTCGTCACCGTCCCCGCCTACTTCAACAATGCGCAGCGCGAGGCGACGAAGGACGCGGGCAAGATCGCCGGCCTCAACGTCGTTCGCATCATCAACGAGCCCACGGCCGCCGCACTGGCGTA